>Ga0079223_10000001_pt1 | contig 70182 bp, 54 predicted proteins | sample Stecom2011_FD_75072 | JGI IMG/M metagenome (GOLD analysis project Ga0079223, IMG submission 75072) | Agricultural soil microbial communities from Utah to study Nitrogen management - Steer compost 2011 | ecosystem: Environmental > Terrestrial > Soil > Agricultural land | place: USA: Utah...
ACTACCTGATAAGCCAACGGCTATGTTCTATACGGGTGAGTCTACTTTTTCGGGATTGAGGTCGCATGTCGAAATTGCTGATCCCGTTTGATAGTAGCAGGCATCATATCTACGTTGAGTTTGAACTGCTGGATGATAAAGGGATAGTAAGAAAGGGTAGAGGTATATTAGATACAGGTGCTCCAAGAACCGAATTTGCTGATAGCTATTTAAGCCACCTTGGAATACTTGATATAGGGCATAATGCCGATGTGAAAATGCCTGATGGACAGCAGACGAAAAAGTACCATAAGATAGTTTTGCCATCAGTGAGTATTTGTGGTCATCATTTCAAGGATACAGAGTTTATAGTTTCGAGGTTTGAAAAATCATGGGGCATTCATGCGTTGATTGGATTAGATTTGTTCAGGAATGCTCGCATAACGATAGATTACAAGAGTGCTCAGATAATTTCTGAGCCTTATGAATTGAAAAATCAGCTAGTAAAGCCGTGAATACGAAGGGAGGCAACCCAAACCTTAATCGCACGAAATCGTACAGTAAAGTACGAATGGTTGGTGATGATGGTGGTGACGGTAGTCTTGTAAGTGTTTGATTTATATGAGAGTACATTTCCTTCGTAATGTGCGGGTCGGGGGTTCGAGTCCCTTCATCGGCTCTGATTTCATCTCAATTTTGGTAAAAGCTTCTACATTTCACATTCGCAATGTCATGCAATGATTTGATGCGTTACTGCAATTTGTTGTTGGTTGCTCATGTTTAATTCCTTTAAATATCAAGTATTTCGAGATCGAAAAATGTGCATGTTTTTTGCTAAAAAAACTTTTTGGGTTTTTAAAGAAGCGGATGTCGTAACGTTAGCTTGTTTTACATGGTCGACAAGGGATGTTGTTGCGATGTTCGCTTCTTTAATGACTACAGGATAAGGTATTAATGGCCGGGTATATATTAGCAGAGTTAAAACGGCATTCGCCTTTTACAGTTATTGGAGCATCGAGTGGAGTTCTTGCTGCATTAGTATTTCAGGGATTACGACAACCTGTTTTGTATAAAATTTTTTATACTTTGCATCCAATTCATGTTGTATTAAGTGCTCTGGTGACTGCATCGATGTATAAAACCCATACTAAATCGGGCAAGAAATTATTTACACTCCTGTTAATAGGTTATTTTGGTTCGGTTGGGATTGCTACACTGAGTGATTCGGTTATTCCTTTTATAGCTGAAATGTTGCTTGGTATGCCTGAAAGAGAGATTCATATAGGATTTATTGAAAAGTGGTGGCTGATAAATCCGCTTGCTATAATGGGTGTTGCTATTGCTTACATATTTCCACAGACAAAATTCCCGCACGCAGGGCATGTATTATTAAGCACCTGGGCATCAACATTTCACATTCTTATGTCAAAAGGTCACTTGAATTTTGCTACTTATCTGGTTGTTTTTTGTTTTTTGTTTATCGCAGTATGGCTTCCCTGTTGCGTAAGTGATATAGTCTTCCCTTTAATGTTCATTAAAAACAAAAACTCAATTAATTGAATATTTATTTAAAAAGAGTTGTCTGATCAAAAAACATAAAATATTTTAATTGCAATTTACATTAATTCAGGAGCCAGGGAATGTCGGTGTAAATCCGAAGCGGACCTGCCACTGTAATTCCATTACTGATTCCATCTCTGGAATTGGGAACTGTCAATCCAAGCCACTGCCCCGATGTAAAATCAGGATGGGAAGGCGACAGTTCGGAAAAGCCAGGAGACCTGCCTGAATCACTATCTACACTTGTGAACCTTCATGGGTTTAAGGTTCAAAGGAGAATCCTTTTTGTGTATTATAAATTTCCAGCACAATTGTGCATGCTTTTACTGTTTAGTTATAACGCATGTATTGCTGAACAGAATGTTATAGCTAATAGCAGCAACACAGTAGACTCGTCAGCAAATTATACAAATGCAGACAGGGCTATTTCAAGTGAAAATAGAGATACTGCAGCGATATCGTATCTTGAAAAGATGTTTGTATCTGCCAATCGAATGCAGCGTCTTATGGAAACAGCTCATTCGCTATCAGTAGTAAAAGCAGATCAGTGGGCTGGTACTGGCAAAACCATTGCAGATGTAATATCCGGGCAATCCGGAGTTCATACCAGGCGTTATGGCGGTACTGGTTCAATGCAGACAGTATCAATCAGAGGGATCCCCGGATCCAGGATACAAGTGTTTGTTGACGGTGTTGCATTGAATTCATCTATGGGTGGTGCGGTTGATCTAGGTAAATTGAACCCGGAGCGGTTTGAATCAATCGAAATACATAAGGGAATTACTCCATCATCATTTGGAGGAAACGGTATTGGTGGTGTAGTCAACTTGCGTACGAAGCGTCCGACACCTGGAGAGAATGGTACAAAAATTATGGTTTCAGGTGGCAGTTATGGCCTGCTTGAAAGCTGTATCGATGTGTTTCGTCATTTTGATACAATCGCCACTTTGGGTGCATACCTTTCTTATAAACATGCGAAAAATACTTTCCCATATCTTGATCGCAACAACACAGTAACAATTACTTCAGATGACCAGATCCGTTATGTCAATAATGGAGAATATACCAATGCACAGGGCGGATTAACGGGCGATTATTGGTTGAATAACAGTTCTGTTATAAGGTGCAGGTTGGAACATACAAGAATCTCAGGTGGAATTCCGGCAGAAGAATCAAAAGAAAATGTAACGGCAGGATATACTCAGAATTGTACGGTTGGAGATATTAGAATCGTATCAGATAAAAAATACGGTTCAAGGATGACATTAGAACCACGAATGAATTTTGAGATAAAAACTGGCGAAACACATTCTACCGGACTTGATCATTTCAGTCACCCGCACGGTACTTTAACTTCAGGAGATTATATAGAGTTAGGATACCGGGACATTAAAGCAAATTGCGCGCTGCAGTTAAATTATAAACCTTGTGTATGGTGGTCTCTAAATGCATTAATGTCCATAACTGGAGAAGACTTTGATCCTTTTTCAAGTAAAAATGACAGTATACATGGAGAATGGCCGGGAAGAAGGGTTCAAGGCTCATTTTCCACAACACTGGATTTTTTATCTGAAAAAACCGGTTTAGGGTTGGAACTTGAAGGCGCGATTGAGGGAATTTATACCCAAACAGATGGAGGTGTGGATAGCTACTTTAAATATTCTGTACCGGATAATGATACGACTGAGATGGAGAAATCCTGGCGTGCAGGGTTACGTTGGACAGGGATTACTGGTTGTTTGTTGTTTGCAAATCTTGGAAGTTATTACAAAATTCCTTCACTTCATGAGCGTTATGGCTCTTTTGGCGCAGTACTGCCAAATCCGGATCTGGCAACAGAGAGTGGTCAGACGATTGATTGTGGAATTAAATTAAATTTATCCAGATGTTATGTAGAAATTATCGGCTTTTACAATCTTCTAAAAAACGGGATTTATGTTCATAACGACGGCAGGTATTTAAAGTCAAGAAATATAGGCGGAGCCAATGTTTACGGGATTGAAGCGAATGTTGCTTTACCTGTTATTAAATATCTTGAATTCGAGAATCATCTGACTATACAAAGAACAGAAAACAGCTCTGATATCAGTTACTATAAAGGATTACACCTGCCAGGAGAACCACCTGTTATTAATGAATTTATGACACGGATTGGACCATGGTACAATTTTGATTTACAATATTTACTTGAATTTCATTCTGCCTGTTATCGTGATTTTAAAAATGTTCAAAGAGTGCCTGCTGACATAACAAAAAAAGGATTGTTTTTCAACAGCTTTCGGTTAAGATGGTATCCATCCCGGGGATTTTCATTAGCTGTATCTGCAAACAATATTACAATGTTTAATTTTTCATGGAAAGATCTTCCGGGAAATTATGAAAATGCAAAAACACATATAGTTTATCCCGGCCGGGAATACAGGTTAACATTAGAATACCAGTTCTGAGCCGCGTAATATGAAATATAAGTATAAATATAATTTACTATACCATTACCAGTAAATTCAAGGAGTATGGTGAAGGATTATTGTTGTATGAGGTATTGGATATTCATAATTGTCGGTTGTTGAAAATCAATAACGTTTGGTAATGCCAAAACAATTGAAAAAATTTTGGAATAACGTATTGATACACGAATCCAAATGCGTAAGTAAAAATGCAGGTTTGGTGAAATATTACATTGTCAGGAGGTATAATGAAAAAGAAATGTTTATTTGTTTGTGTAACGTTTGCTGTATGGTTTTTATCGGGGTGTATAGAGACAGAAAATCCGGTGAAGACAGAAGAAGATTCTTTTAAATATATTGATATACAGGAGTATGCATGTCCTGATGATGGAACTGGTAATCCTTATGTTGATCAAATGGTGCGGTATGGTGATTATGTATATGCGGGATTACAACGGCGAAATGGATTTGAACCTGGATGTAATTCACAAGTACTGAAAATAGATATTGCAACTGATAAGGTAGTGGAAATATATGATCTGAAATTTAAAAATAATTATAGTATTGTAATAGTTGACAATAAGTTATACGCATCAAATCCGGGGAGTTCTTATCAGACCGGTGATGGGGCAATAGAGAAACTGGATTTGACAAGTGGAAAGATAAGTACGGTAATAACAGAGGATATTCTGGGGGGGAGTCCGAACCAGATTGTACATAAAAGCGGTACAAGATTTTATGTGCAGGTATATATTGAATATGAAAATGTACCTGTGTATGAAATCGATTTTGACAATGGTGAAATTATAGATACATTGGAAGGAGTTGTTAACGCTTTTGGCGGATTCTGTTATGATAATGAAACTGAAAGGTTGTTTGTAAGTGAATGGGTAACAGATGATGCGGGGGTTAAAATTTTTAAGGACAACATAAAGATTGGTGAAACAGTTTCATCATCAATGACTCTTCCACCCTCATCCATGAGTATTTTAAATGGTAAACTTTTCCTGACAGAAACAGATTATAGAACAGGCATTCTGGAATGGATGAAGGTTAATGGAGAATCGATGGGAAAATCATGGATGGAAATCAGCAGTGATGCAATTATTCGTGAAGATGGTACCTGGATTTATGTTATAGAGAGATTTGGTTCAGATAAATTGATGCGTATTGATCCCAATAATATAAAAAATGATGCAATCAATTATGAAACAATTTTTGATGAAGGATCAAACCCGGTTGATATTGAAATCGTGACATCAAACAAAGCGTACGTAAGTTTACAGAAAATACCCAGAATAGTCGTAATAGATCCAAATATCGGAAGATGATCTGGTTGAAGAGTTGTTAATGTAAATAAAAACAGAGGAATAGTTTAAATTTGGAAAATATAAAATGATAAAACAGTCAACAGACAGGAATAGATATGAAAGGATATATTCAGGTTTATACCGGTAATGGTAAAGGAAAAACAACTGCTGCGATTGGATTATCTATTCGAGCTGCAGGGGCCGGAAAAAGAGTGCTGTTTATACAGTTTGTAAAGGGAGAGGTTTACAGCGAAATAAAGGCGCTGAAGAGGTATGACGACCTTATAGAGATCCATCAGTATGGACAAGGATGTTTTATTGAAAAGCAAATAACGGACGAAGATAGAGAATTGGCAATGACAGGTTTAAATGAGGTAAAAAGGTTACTGAAAATAAACAATTATGAAGTAATCGTTCTTGATGAGGCAAACATTGCATTGTATTTTGGTCTTTTTACTATTAATGAATTGATGAGTGTTATAGATTGCCGCCCAAAGGGGTGTGAGGTAATTATTACAGGAAGGTATGCTCCTGAAAAGCTGATCGAATCAGCTGATCTGGTCACAGAAATGAAAGAAGTCAAGCATTACTTTACAAAAGGTGTATACGCAAGAAAAGGGATCGAGAAGTGAAGGCACATGAAAAAGGTTCATACCCGTTTACGCTTGGTACAACATCATATATAATACCTGATGATATTTTACCTAATGTGAGAATACTCGCACCATATGTTGACGATATTGAACTCGTATTATTCGAATCTCCGGAATTATCAAATATGCCGTCGAACGATAATATTTCAGAGATGATCTATATAAAAAAGCAATATTCAACGGGGTATACGGTTCATTTGCCGACGGACAAAAAAGCCGGATCGGAAAATATCAGGGAAAGAATTAAATTTTGTGATGATGTCAAAAAAGTAATTGAGTTGACTTATCCCTTAAATCCCCGGGCATGGATACTTCATCTGGAAGGAATAACTAAAAACACGAATAAAGATGGGTTGGCAAGGTGGACAGACAGATGTTTCGAGGTTTTAAAAAATATTGATTCTTTTATTGAGGATACGTCTTTAATTGCTATAGAAAATCTTGGTTATCCATGGGTATGGCATGAAAATCTGGCTGAACAGTTTAATATGTCTCTATGCTGTGATGTCGGGCATTTGTGGCTAAATGGTCATGAAAACTGGATTGATGATGTGAAACAGATGTTATCAAAAACAATTGTAGTTCACCTTCATGGCGTATGCAGTTTCAAGGATCATGTCGGATTACAAAAAGGAGATAGAAAATTATTGAAATTATTTCTGAATGAACTAATATTGAAAAAGTATAAAGGAGTCATAACTCTGGAAATATTTAACGGGAATGATTTTTTTGGTTCAATGGAGGCTTTGAAGAAAGAATGGGAGCTGTTACATTAATAACTGGCGGTGTAAGGAGCGGAAAAAGCAGCCTGGCACTGAATATTGGGGAAAAATCAAAGTTTACACAAAAAATATTTATCGCAACCGCTGAAGTAATAGATGAAGAAATGCGTGAAAGGGTGGAAAAACATCGCCTGGAGCGGGGAGATGTATGGAAAACTGTTGAAGAACAATTAGATCTTGTCTCTGTCATTAAACAAACAGGAGAAAAGGCTGTAGTTGTTATTGATTGTTGCACAGTATGGCTTGGAAATATCTGGCATGTCCACGGTAGTGATAATTCTAACCTCGAAACAAATATTGAAAATTTATGTTCATTTCTGAAAGAGTACGTTTCGCAAAGACAAGTTGAAATAATTATTGTTTCTAATGAGGTTGGATGGGGTATTGTCCCGCACGATCCGGCAGTAAGGCGATACAGGGATTGGGCAGGTAAATTGAATCAGCGTATTGCTGGTATTGCAACAGAGGTTTATTTATGCGTTTCAGGTATACCCGTTAAAATTAAAGAAGAACATTAAGTTGTTATGCTGTTCATTATTGTTAAGGTAAGGAGCGTTTCATGGATAAAATGGTAAAAGGTATTGAAAACCCGTTAGATGAGGTCATACAAAAGCAGGTACAGGAAAGATTGGATGATTTGACAAAGCCAAAGGGAAGTCTTGGTTATCTGGAATCATTAATTTTACAATACTGCTTATGTCGTGGAGATGAGACCTCGTGTATAAATAAAAAAATGCTGTATGTGTTTTCCGGGGATCATGGGATAACTGAGGAAGGAGTTGCTCCTTATCCAAAAGACGTTACAATTCAAATGGTTCGTAATATGCTTGACGGAGGCGCAGCTGTAAGTGTTATGTGCCAAATGGCAGGTGTTCAATATAAAGTTGTTAATATGGGTATTGACGGTAATGTTGAAAGCAATTCTCACCTTTTATCTTATCCGGTCGCACCATGTACAAAAAATTTCAGCAAAGAAGCAGCCATGACAAATGATCAGTGTTTGCAGGCCCTTGAAACGGGTTTTGACATTGCACTTTCAACACATAGTGATCTGTATGCTATTGGGGAGATGGGAATAGGTAATACAACATCTGCCTCAGCATTAGCTGCCTTATTACTAAACGAAAACCCGGTAAAAACAGTGGGGATGGGTACCGGGGCTACAGGTTCAGTCATGAACAGGAAACAGAATGCAGTAGTAAACAGTGTAAAATTTCACCAGAGTAATTGGGATGGTTCGGTCTTTGATGCGCTTGCGAGATTGGGCGGTTTTGAAATCGCAGGAATGACTGGTTTTATACTCGGCTGTTCAAAAAAACGGATACCGGTAATTATAGATGGGTTTATTACAACAGTTTCTGCTTTATGTGCTGTAAAGATGAATCCGGTAGTAAAAAACTATTTGATTTTCAGTCACGTTTCTGACGAACAGTATCATAATGAATTATTGAAAAAAATGGATGTAAGACCTTTGATGAATCTTAACATGAGGCTTGGTGAGGGGACCGGAGCAGTTTTAGGAATACAAATCGTTGAGCAGGCATTAGCTTGTTATCATGGAATGGCGACTTTTTCGGGAGCGGGGGTTTCGAATCGGGATAATTAATGGATTAATTACTGCAGTAAGAACATTGACAGTTGTATCTGTTCCGGGACCTGAGGTAAAAAGGCGTTATTATTCACTGCCATGGTTTGTAGCTGCAGGATTGATTATTGGATTAGTGCAGTATTATATCGGAACATTTTTATTCACCTGGAAAAGCGAGTTGTTGAATATAGCTGCTTTCTTTATGGTTGTAATTAATTACATTCTGACTGGAGGATTGCATCTGGATGGTTTGGCTGATTCAGCGGATGCTTTTGGAACAGTCCGTAATCGTGAAAAAACACTTAAAATTCTTAAGGATTCTCATATTGGTGTTTTTGGTGCAGGTGCAATTGTTTTGGGAATTCTATGGAGAATTATATTATATAAACATTTGTTAAGTTTAAATCAGGCTGTCTGGATTGTATATGGGATTTTATTATCTAGGGTTATTCAGGCGTTGATTTTACAACATGTTTCATATGTACGTGGTAGTGAAGGAAAAGCATATGGGTATAAGGGACCTTTTTTTGTAAGTATTATTTTATTTTTACAGGTAATGGTATTTATTATGTATATAACCTTTTGTCATGATATAAGGGTTGCTATTATTCCATTTTGCACGGCACTTCTTATTCTCTTATTTTTATTGTCACTATTTGTCAGGCGGCTGGGAGGGTTTACAGGAGATTGTCTTGGAGCGGTTACGGAAATATTTGAATATACATATTTAACAGCCAGCTATCTATTGCTGATTTAGTTTTGTTAAGATTATATAATAAAGAAAACTGTTGTTTTCTGTTACGCCTGGGGCATTATTGTTAGTGTCTTTATCTGGAATGGTTGAAAGCCCCTCGCCTCGCTACCATATCAGGAAGTTATTTCTCCGCAGTCGCTCGTACAACAAGACATAAGGAATATCTTGGGTTAAACCGATGGGTTTAAACAATTATTATATGGTTAAGCTAAACTTCGCATGAAGGTGTGGTTTAGTAAGTCGACCAGTTTTTGAATTTCTCGAATTGAAGTCGAGGGAGTATGCTCAATTTATGAGCGTGTATCTGTATCAGATTGATCGTGGGTGAGTAACAGAGGCTGAGAATGTACATATTGATTATCCCGGTAATAATAAGCATTATATTTTTTTCGTTGAGTATCATCTTTAACACCGTTTAAAATTAATCCCAGAATTTTCTTTTTAACCGTAGGGAATTCATCAATAATTTTGCTTAATTCTGCAGTATTGGATTTTCCGGCTTTAACAACAAAAATGGAACCAGAGACAAGATTGTTCATGATAACAGCATCTGTGACTGGAGAAATTGGAGGTGCATCAATAATAACCATACTGAATTTTGTAAGGGCCCAATTAACAATTGCTTTAAATCTTGAGCGGGTTAATAGTTCTGTCGGATTTGGAATTGCTGATCCTGCACTTAATAAAAACAGGTTAGTGAAAGAGGTAAGCCGAATTGAGTATTTGAGCATTTGTTCATTGATCTGATGTTCACATGTCAAAAGGTCTGACAGGCCGGGGTGATTTTCAATTTTAAAAGTGGCATTAAGTGTTCCGCGCCTCAAATCTCCGTCGATCAGCAGTGTTGGAATATGTTGTTGTGAAGCCATTATGGCTATATTGGAGGAGATTAACGATTTACCTTCACCTGAATCTAAGCTGGTTACAAGAAAAGATCTGCCATTAACCAGTTCAAGTCTGTAATTAAGTTTTGCGCGAAGTGACCTGAATAGTTCATGTATATATGTAATGTTTTCACCAGCGGTAACGAGTTTTGGATCATTTTTTTTATCCTGATTATCTTCGTTATCATTCAAGCTGAAAAGTGGAATAGTTTCCAGTAATGGGTAAGGCAAGAACCTCTTAAGGTCGTCTTTAGATCGCGCTCTTTTGTCAAAGAAGTCTGCGATAACGGCTGGGCCAAAAGAGATCAGAACACAGATAAAAAATCCGATTGCAATCAGTTTTAAAAGTTCTTTTCTTGCGGAAGCTTCTTCGGGAGGGACTGAATAATCCATAATGTAGATATCGGGTACTTCGGTTTCATCAGCAATTTTAGCCTGATTATATTTGCTTAAGATGTTTGAATAGATTTCAGAATTAATCTGCTGCTGACGCATCATTGTGGCTAGCTGCATCTCTTTTTGAGGAAGACCTTGCAGTTGATTCAATGTAACATTTTGTTGCGTTTTAGTGTGTGCTATTTCTTTTTTTTGCTTTTTAATAAAATCCTCAACGAGTGGAATAGTTTTTATTCTGACCCCATCAATTTTTTCTTTAACTTCTTTAACGAGAGGGTGTTCCGGAGAATAACTTTTAGCTAGAAAAGATGCTTTTCGCTGGAGCAGCATATTGTGTTCCTGTTGAATTACAATTGCTCCGGTTATGTTGTGGCTGCCAAGATAAAGAAGCGCTTCGCTGGTAGTCTGTTCAAGATCATTACTATTTTGAGAAAGTCGTTGCAGCAAATTTTGTGCTTCTTCAATTTCATTTTGAATGTTTATGTTTTTTGCTTCCATCATGGAAATATTCGAAACTGCATTTTGAGCATCAACACCTAATCCTACCTTTGGATAATTTTCTCTAAAAATCCGGATTCTGTTTTCATCACGAAGGACTTGTGAGTAGGCTGCTTCCAATTGTTTTTCAAGGGCTTTCATTAGCTCAGTTGTTTTTCTTTTTTTGAAGCTTAGGTTTTTTTCAACAAATTTATCTGCTATTGTATTGATCGTAGTAGAGATCAATTCAGGATCGCTTCCGGACAATCCAATAACAACAATCCCCTCCATCATCGGATCACGTCGGGGATTACCGCTTATTGTTATTCGGTTTCTGAGATCTTCAACAGCTTTTTCTTTGGGAAGAATGTAGAATTTAAATTTGAAAGGTTTTTTTAGATAATGTTTGGAAAAACCCAGTTTAATTCCGGTTGCTTGTAGCGTATCAAGCGAAGGAAGTCTGCCGGATATAAGAACCTTATTTTTAAGATTCAAAACTTTATTGGTAACCGAAATGGTATATGTGAACATGGATTTTTCATCAATATCGAAATAGTATTTTCCCGGAATAGCTGCAGAATCGACTTTGATAAATGTAAAAATTGATGATCGGTCATATTTTGGCATTAATAAATTAAGGGAGAGAATATCCACAATCTCACTGAGAAAATTCCTGCTTTGAATTAATTTCATTTTTCCTAAATTATTTGAAGCAGCTTCAGGAAGGGTAAGAACAGTAGGGGTTTTTTCCAAACCCAAAAGAACGTTTGTATTCAATTCGGGACGTATTTTTCCAAATGTTACAACAAGAAGCAGCCACCCGATTACAAGAACAGGAAATGTAGGAATAATATACCATTTCCATCTCCATAATACATTAGTATAATGCTTGATCCAATATATGTAATCAGGTTTGAATAATGGGGTTTGTTGTGTTTCCTGCACGGGGCCTACCTTCTTTGCATCCATTCATAAACAGTTATTGCACTCACTGCACTTGAAACTCCCAAACTGACGATTGGCAGAATTTCCTGTCTGAAAACTTCCCAACCAGTACGGTTAGGTCGGTTAACTACTCTGATTACATCACCAGACTGAAACCCAAGCTCCATGACCGGGATAGGATTTTTCAAAAGGTCTGCGCCTTTAATCTCCATTATTTCACCATTTCTTTCCCATTTAATTTTCCTGAGGCCATCCTCTCTGACAACCCCCCCAGTAAGTGACAATGCATACCATAGAGTTACTCCCGGGGAAACCCAATAAACTCCGGGCCGTTGAAACCCTCCTTGGAAACTTAATGAGATAACACGTCTTACCTGAATACTTGAAAACCTTAAAAGCGGGATGTAAGTGTCGGTTACTATTTCCTGAAAATTATTTCTATCCATTGATGTTACCTGAATCGGACCTATCATAGGCAAATCAACATAACCCTGGCCATCTACTGCAAAAATTCCATTCGGGAATCCTGAATCTGGTAATACACTGATTTTGATTCCGTCACCAGGTTTAAAATTCCAATCTATGATACAAGCATCATTGGGAATGGCTTTATAATTACTCTCAACAGGCGGGTTGTTTTCAGATTGCTTGTCTGGAACAGAGATTCCATTAGTTTGTTCAAGAGAAAAAACCTGGGATGTGAAAAATAGAATCAGGCATAAGGAAAAATGCGTTAAAACAAGAAAGTTAAACTGAAACGTTTTATACTGTTCCATACATTGCCCTCCATGCATAAAGTTCCATAAAAAATAGTATTGTGTTAGTATAAACCAAAGCTCAATATATAATAAAATGCACTAAATGAATAATTTGAACAAGTAAAATAAAAAAAAATCTGTAATTCAAAATTGTGGAACAGAAGTGGCTCTCTTTTTACTGTTTTGCTTTTTTCGTTGATTGTGATACATTTGGGAATGTGTGATCCTGAAAAGGGTATGGTTTTGGGCGGGAAATAAAGCGACTAACACATGCATGGATTCTAACTGGTGAACAGTGGTAAACAGTATAGTATACATTTTTGAAAATAACTCTGTATTGCTGCAATCTGGTATCCGTACATACGACAAACATCAATTAATGGTGTTAAATTCAGGTTTAGCTTAAATCATTTAAAATTAATATCGTTTTTGCTTTATTGGTTATTGAATAAAGGGGTAAAGAAGACACATCCTCCCGGGATTTTTGAATTACAATATTGCTTTTGTTTTTGCTTATATAATTTAGAACAGAAACTGAGTTCCATTTCCTGGGGAATTGATTTAAACTTAGTGGCTGAAAGAAAAATAAAACAGAGCAGTAGAGTTTTTTGCAATTAAGAATTTAATTGGGGTATGAGTAAAACTGTGACAGAAATTGAAAGGAATGCACCTGATGTTGATACCGTTAATTATTAGCGACAGATGTGTGTTGCTTGATTCCGGGTCGAGCACCTGTTCCTTTTTGTCAAAACTCTATTTGCAATTTGAATTAATGCCGGAAGTACCGGCTTTTATTTTGTTTGTATCAGGTTTTGTAGTGATGGTCTGTTTGGGTTGGATTAAAAAAATAAGGGAGTAAATAAGGGAAAAGTTGTCATGGTTCATAATTTGCGCCTTATTGATTCAGGTAAAAAATGAGTTAATAATATCAGAGAGTAGATTAGGAAAAACTTGATTGAGAAGATTTATTCTTCATTTGCTTCACAATTGAATTGTTGATGATTGCTAATCAGCCTGATCGAATCTGTTTTCGTAAATAACTTTTGAGATGTAAACAGAAAAAGAACGGAATGTACAAATCTCGCAAAAGAATTGTATACAGTTAAAAATCCAATCCTGTTTATATCATAGTGTAGTTTATTTGGGCAATGCAAAGGATTTTAATAATAGTTTTTGTTGAAACGATCTTTTCTTCATGAGGCAAACGTGATGATAATATTCGTGTTAAAATCCTGCATACTATTTTGTATTTGTCTAATGCTATCCTGTTCGGTTACTTATCTGATGCTGAAGAGTTCTGTGATAAAATATTTTAAAGACAAACCAGGTTCGCGTAAAGTACATCAGAGAATCATACCCCGTATAGGGGGGGGGATCATCCTGGTTTTGTTTACCTTGGTTTTAATATTATGGAAATTCACAAACATATTTCCGTTCAGCCTGCCTCTTAATCTTATATCAACATTACTGTTTGTATCCATTTCCATATTGTTGATTGGACTTCCGGATGATATGGTAATCTATCAAATCCGTAACAAAGCAAAATTTTTGGGAGAAGTGTTAATTGCTTTGGAAATTGTTTTGATCATGGGAGTAAGCCTTAATAATGTCCATTTTTTAGGATATGATGTAGAACTGGGCTTTTTAGGAGTTCCTATATCGGTTATATGGCTTGTTGGTGTGACAAATTCTGTTAATATTATTGATGGTGTTGATGGGTTGGCAGGAGCTGTAGTTCTTACAGGTTTTGTAGCAATAGGACTAATAGCAGGAATATATCAGAATTATCCTGTTTTAATTCTTTCTTTGATATTAGGTGGATTAATAGCTGGTTTTATGATTTTCAATTTATCGCCTGCACGTGTATTTCTTGGTGATACGGGTGCACTTTTATTGGGAATGATTTATGGTGTCTTGAGTATATACCTGATATCAGATATAAATAATAGCCTTCCGGTATTGGTTACACCATTGATAGTTGGATTCCCTGTTGTCGATACATTTGCAGCAATGGGCAGGAGGTTTTCAAGAAGTATTATAAATGGTAAAGGACTGCTGTGTTCATTCAAAAGAATGTCTATTGCGGATAATGAACATATTCATCACAGATTAATTTACAGAGGGTTAACGCATAACAAAACTGTTATAATTCTTGTTGTGTATCAGATGATAACATGCATGACTGCAATAGTAGTAATATTCAAAGGAAAATCAGAGAGTATTATAACTTTAACAATATTATTTGTTACTACCTTATGGATATTGTATAAGCTGGATTATTACGAACCTTTGTTAAGGAGAGTCAAGAAGCTTCGGGTAAAACAACTTCCGGAAAAGAATAAAGTTGGAATTATTGCTGATGATGAGGTGTTTAATTATTCGATAATGAGGTATGACCAGAACAGCTTTGAGTTTATACAAATGGAGAAATTCAGTTATAATACAAATAATAATTTTGATGCAATAATTTTACAAAGCAATAAGAGTGGTATGCTGAATGATTTGATTGGTATTGCAGGATCTTTGTACCTGGAGAAAAACTGTCCGGTATTAATTATAGTTTCACCTTATGACACTGTACCGGAACAATACAGAGGAGTGTATGAGAATATGTCAATTCTTGTAATAAAAGCACCCGCATATATGCCGATATTGTTTACAGAATTAACCAGAATCACCAAAGGAAAATACCTTAAAGGTAAGGTGAAAAACAGGACTGTTTACCAGGTTAAATAGAATAATGATGGTGAGAAATGAAAAACTTTGAAAAGAACAGAACACGTCTTCTTGTTATATGTCAAAAAGATGATCTGACATGCAATCTGGTTACATTACTCACGGGATATGGATATTATGTTGATTATGTAAAGACGTTAACAGATGGTGTTACAAGATTCAAGGGATATAAACATACAATTGTCATTGTAGATTCGGATTTGTTGCCAGAAAGGCCAGAAGAATTATTCACTGTTTTTAAATATTATACTGTTAATCCCAAGATACTGATTGTTGCAGGAAAAAATGAAGAAGAAGCGATTTATCCGTATCTGGATAATGGTATATATGACATAATCCAGGTACCCTTAAGATTCAGATATCTTCATTACAAACTGCGGAAGCTGGTGGTAAATGATAACCTTATGTCAAAATATGAGTATTATCAATTTCTCATTCAGTTGATAGTTATCTCAAGTCCGATCTGGGTAAATTTTATAATTTCGCTCACCCGTAATTTATTATACTGAAAGATATTCCCATGAACACAAAAACGAGAATTTTAACCTTTGATATTGAAGAATGGTTTCATATTCTTGACTTAAAGGATAATTTAATTATCGACTGGGACAAATATGAATGTAGAATTTATGCAAATGTTGAATTTATACTGAATGAGTTAAATAAAAATGGACATAAAGCCACGTTTTTCTGTCTTGGATGGGTTGCAGAAAGATATCCGGACATTATACGAGAAATAAACAGATGCGGTTACGAAATAGGAACACATTCGTATAGTCATACTATTGCCTATAACATGACACCTGATCAATTCCGTGAGGATCTGGTAAAGTCAAAGAGTATAATTGAAAATATTATTTCGAAACCCGTCCGAAGCTTCAGAATTCCGGGGTTTTCTCTAACAGAAAGCAATATGTGGGTTTTCGAAATACTTGCAGAATGCGGTATCACTATTGATTCTTCAATTTTTCCGGCAAAAAGGGAGCATGGGGGTTATAGTCAGTTTGTTATAGATAAACCTGTTTGCATTAAAACCAGATTTGGAACAATAAAAGAGTTTCCCGTTAACACAGTATCATTATTTGGTCAAAACATTGCTTTTTCAGGTGGGGGATATTTCAGGATATTTCCATATAACCTGTTAAAGGTACTTATTGAGAAATCGCCGTATATTATGTCATATTTTCATCCGAGAGATTTTGATTCAAATCAACCTGTACTGAATAATATGTCAATAAAGAGAAGGTTCAAATCTTATGTTGGATTAAAAAGGTCAGTTAATAAATTCAAAACCATATTAAAGGATTTTGAATTTACTGATATTGCTGAAGCAGAAAAATTTATAAAATGGAATGTGAATTTGTTGATCATCCCAGACAATCCTTCCGATTTAAAGGTGGCTGCATGAATACCGTTATTGTTTTTGGGGGTTCTGGATTTGTCGGAACTCATCTGGTCTATGAATTGCTGCGAAAATATGAAAAAATTGTGATTGCCGATATTAAAACTCCAGGATGGCATGAAGGAAGCGTAAAACTGGAAAACAATAAAGTGGAATATGTTTATTGCGATGTAAGGAATAAAATTGAACTTGCGGATTATGGAAGAAATGTAAATTGTATAATTAATCTGGCTGCGGTTCATACCAGTCCGGGATATCCTGCAAGAGATTATTTTGAAGCCAACATATCGGGTGCAAAAAATATATGTAATTATGCAAACATGGCTGGCTGTAATCGAATAATATTTACATCATCAATTTCTGTATATGGGCCGGGTGAAGATGAGAAGCATGAAGAGCATATTCCCATGCCAAATATACCCTATGGAGTTTCAAAAATCATAGCCGAGTATATTCATCGTGAATGGTATAATTTTGCATCCAATACTCGTATGTTAACTATAATTCGGCCTGGAGTAATATTTGGCAGAGGTGAAGGTGGTAATTTCACCAGAATGGCTAATGCTCTGCAAAAGGGATTGTTTATATATCCCGGAAGAAAAGATACGATCAAGGCATGTGTTTATGTTAAGGATGTTTGCAATTTTATAATCGAAATGACGAATGTAAACAAAGGATATTCTCTTTTAAATTTCTGTTATCCGCAAAAAATCACGATTGAAGAAATAGTAAAAACTTTTAAAGATACATTAGGCTATAATACGCCTGAACTGGTACTTCCATTTAAGTTGATAGTGCAAGGTACTTCAGTTTTAAACAGGCTGCCGATTAAAACCATAAGGACAATGGGGTTGGTACCTGAACGTATAGAAAAACTGATAAAATCCACAAACATTTCATCTCAAAAGCTGATAAGATCAGGTTTTAAATTCAGGTATTCCCTTGAGAATGCAATAATGGACTGGGCAGGAGAATGTAAAGGGAAAAAACTGTATTGAAACAATATATTAAGTCAAAAGATTAATAACGGAATCAGGATAAATTGTAATTATTACGAAAAATGTGATATTTGCTGATGGGGCGAAAATGAAGAAAAAGATATTGTTTATAGAACAAAATACGGATGGTACAATTGGAGGATCACATTATTGTTTACTGTATCTGATAGATGGTCTTGACAAAACAAAGTTTGAACCGATTGTCTTGTTTTATGAAAATCATAACCTGATTCCGGATTTTGAAATTAAAAGTATGGTTCATATTCACAATTATAGAAAGTATAATAAAAATAAAAATAAACTAAAAAGAAAAGCTATAAACATTATAGTGCATTTGAAACATTTTATGAATGCTTTGTACTGGATATCCAGACAGAAAATAAATTTGATTCATCTGAATAACAGCATATTGGGTGGTTATGATTTATGGTTGCCAATATCATTAATTCTGCATATTCCATGTATCTCGCATGAACGAGGGTTTAATTCATTTTCAAAATTAAAAGGAATAGAAAAATATTTATTAAATAAATATTCTGCGGTAATATCTGTTTCTGATGTAATCAGGGAAAATTTAAAAAAATGTGGAATATCGTATCATAAATTGTTGACAGTACATGATGGAATTGATCCAGATTTGTATCGATCAAAAGTTTCAAGGAGAAAAGATGAGGTAAAAAGAGATTTGAATATAAACAGCAAGGCGTTAATTATTGGAATGATTGGTAATATCCGTCTGATTAAAGGACAGAAATATTTATTGGATGTATTGAAAATACTGGAAGAAAAATATGATGATTTTGTATGTATAATGGTTGGAGGTATGTCAAAAAGTACAGAAAAGGATAATGATTTTGGTTCTTACCTGATAGATCTTATAAATGAGTATGGAATGAGGGATAAAATAAATCTTACCGGTTACAGAAGTGACATACCGGATATAATCAATATTTTTGACGTACAAGTAAATGCATCTATAATACCCGATGCATTCCCACATGTTATTCTTGAAGGAATGTCGTTGGGAAAAGCAATCGTTGCGACAAATTTGGGTGGAGCAAAAGAAAGCATAAAAAATGGCGTGACTGGCTTTATAGTTCCACATGATAATGAGAGAGAGTTCGCTAATAAGCTGCTTCTTCTATTGAATAACAAGGAGTTACGAGAACAAATGGGAAAAGCGGCAAAAGAACGGATCAATGAATTTCATATAAAAAAGAACATTGAAAATACTCAGTTGATTTATTCAAAAATAATAACGAATAAATATGAATTAAGGTCAATTTGAAAAGAGCTTGCGGGAGCGCACTTGAGACAGAAAGAAATTTGTGACTGTGAAGGTCCTGTCTGCCTGGTGATATGGACAGGAAAACAGGTGTAAAAATACTGAATATGAAAAATGTATACAGGTGTACCTGTTTGGAAAATGACCAGTTGTCCGGCCCTAAAAACCAATGAAAGAGTTCTATATATGCGGAGTACAAAATGAAAAGCTAAAACCATGGAAAGTATTAGCTGCAATAAGTTTAGGTAAAAATCATGATAAAAAGCTGCTTTGGAAAATAAATGGATGTTTTAGTACAGCATTTAAATTCCACCGGATAAAGACATACCTGGAATAATAGATTCAAAGAGTGTTTTTATACTGGAATCAAGAACTGAGCAATGGAAAGGAGTGTTACTTGAGGTAATGGCATGTATAAAGCCGGTATGGCTTCGGGGGGTGGTGGAATAAACTTCTTTTGTTCAAGATAGATACAATGGATTGTTATTTGAACCCAAAAAACCAAAATGAATTAAGCGTAACTTAAAGACAAATATTAATTAACCCGAAATGATAAGTGAAATGGGAAATAATAAATAATTAATATGTAAATAGTATCTATCAGAGAGGTTTACGCAGAGTACAATGGAGGATTGTTAAAATCATTATTTAATTTTGAAAAGCCATATCAGAAACAGGTGAGCATACCGTTTCTATGAATGAATTATAAGAAATAGATATGAATACAAACGGAAATATAACAAAAACCGTTTTCAGAAGTATATCATGGCTTGCAATTTTCAAGTTTAGTAGCCAGATTCTGTCGTGGGTTATTACATTAATTATAGCAAGAATACTTTCTCCTGATGATTACGGGCTTATGGCATTGGCTACAATAATAACCGGGTATGTGGAATTATTCAGTGAGCTAGGATTAGGAGCAGCAATAATTCAAAAAGAAAAGATTACACAGACAGAACTTTCATCTGTGTTTTGGTTCGCATTGACAATATCAATTCTCCTGGGGGCGTTATGTTTTCCATTATCAAATTTAACTGCCAATATCATGAATGAGCCCAGGGTCATACCATTAACAAGGTTTGTGGCAATACATTTTGTTATATCAGGATTATACATTGTACCATCTAATCTGCTCAGGAAAGATTTAAAATTCAAAGAACTTGGGTTTATAGAATTAATAGCAGTAATGACATCTTTGATAGTCATGCTGATAATTGCAATACATGGTGGAGGAGCATGGGCATTATTAAGCGGAAGCATTACCAGAAAAGCAGTAGATGTCATGATGATATATCCAAAAGCAGGATGGTATCCTAAATTTAGGTTTAATATTAAAGATGCCTTTAATCTGTTGAAGTTTGGATCTGTGCTGGCATTGGGAAGATCAATGTATTATATGCAGGAAAGATCGGATAGTTTTTTTGCCGGAAGATTATGGAAATCTGGTAATGTTGGATTGTATGGGTTTGCAAAGCAATTGGCACAGATACCAACAGACAGAATCGTTTCATTGGTAAACCAGGTGTCTTTTCCTGCTTTTTCAAAAATTCAGGACCAAAAGAAAGAATTTAAAGAATTATATTTGCGCATTTCAAAATTGACCATGTTTATTGTTATACCCTTGTTTACAGGCGGATTTCTTCTGGGAGAATTATTAATAGGAACAATATTAGAAACAAAATGGTTCTCAATGCATATGGTATTCAGATATTTATGTATTGCTCAAATATTTGTTTCAATGAATGCAATCAATAATTTTGTACATGTTTCACAGGGGCGACCTGTATGGTCTTTGTATTACAATGTCGTAAGTGCTGCAATAATGTCAATTTCATTTTACATTATGGTTCCATATGGCTTGAATGCAATGATAGTACCATGGATATCTGTATTTGTGATAATTTGCGTGGGCTGGACTATAATCACACTTAAAAAGATAAAAATTTCACTAATGGAATATTTCGTAAATTTGCGCCATCCATTTCAAGGTTCGCTCTTGATAGGCTTAACTGTAACTGTAGTGAACAATATAATAAATCAGATTCCGGAGTTAACTGGTTTAAATTACATGAAACTTGCAATATTAATAACATGCGGTGCTGCTACCTATTTTATTTATTATTGGTCATTTGATAAAACATACTTAACAGACATATATAATAAATTAAAATTGCAAAAGAAGGTAGACCAAAAAATAAAGGTAATTGAGAAAAAGTCTTTAATATCAGAACAACAAAAAAAATAAAATTTAATGAAAACATTTAATTTTTAATTACGAGAGAGAAAATTGGGACGCAGAAAGGTTCATTGCCATGAGGCAGCAATATCTATCAGATTCTACAAGACAGATAAAAAGTCACCAGTCGATATTCATGAGAAAAAGTGGTAGATAACGAACAAACGTTTCCGGTAAAATGTTATAGAATAAAAATCAAAGTTTTTCATTGACTAAAAATGATTGCGACAAATGATCTAAATTAGGTATGAATAAAAAGCGATTTATCCGGAAGAGACAAAATGGAAAGATTAGAATACTATGAAAACAAAAAACTGGTTTGTATTTGCAATAATTTACTTACTGATTGATTACATTCGGCCTCAGGATCAGATAACATTTTTAAAATATCTTAGGCCTGGATTATTAGTAACAGTTATTTTGGTATTGTTTATACTGATGAATATCATGAAAATTAAAAACTTATATAATAACCAGTTATTACTGACAGGGATGTTTGTATTTTTATTGCTTGTACTCGTACCATTTGCAAAAAACCACCGTTATGCATTTAATACAGTTGTATCAATGGCACAGATAATTCCTTTCTTTATGGCGTGTGTAATATGTGTTAACAGTGTCGAACGTCTCAAAAAGTTTATGCTGTGGATTGTAATATTTATGGTATTTCAGGCTATATATGCAATATCCCACAGTGGTACAGGATCGAGCGGAATTTTCAGAGATGAAAATGATGTATCCTTATATGTTAATACATGGCTGCCATTCTGCTATGTATTCATGATTCTGGAGAAAAAATTAATAAAAAAGTTATTATTTGGATTATTTATAATAATTGGTATCGGTGCCAATGTCGCCAGCTTTTCGAGAGGCGGATTTCTTGGATTATTAGCCATGATAATTGTGATATGTATTGCAAGCAGGAAAAAAGCAGCTTCACTTATAGGTGTAGGTGGAATGATTGTGATAATGATTCTATTTGCAAATGAATTATATTGGAATGAAATGAGGACAGCTGCAAATACTGAAGATGGAACCGGACGGGTCAGAATTGAATCGTGGAAGTCTGGGTATGCTATGTTTCTTGATAATCCACTGGGAGTTGGGGGAAATAATTTTCAGGTCAGATTTGAAGAATACCAGACACCATGGTTTAAAAGAGGGATGTATGGGAGAGTCTCACATTCCTTATGGTTTACATTATTACCTGAATTGGGTATTTTGGGTGTAATGATTTACTTGCTGATTATTAAGTGTAATACAGGAGATTTGATGAAAATAAAAGGTATTTCAAAACAACTGTCTCCGGAAAATAGTATTTTTCTGCGTTATATGGTTACTGCTTTTTTTGCTTCATTAGCAGGTTTTTTTGTATCTGCAACTTTCCTTTCGGTACTCTATTATTCTCATTACTGGTATCTAACAGCATTGATTGCAGCTACTGCAAATATATCCAGGGAATGCCTGGAGGTTGAAAAGAGAACGACCAATCAAAATATTGAAACATTAATGCCTGATTAAAGTAAAATTTAAAAAACTGCGGTTCAGGAGTAACTATTGGTAACTTTCAATTCCGTTTTCCCTGCAATGATGTCATGTTTTGCTTTGCTTAAATAATTAACAAGTAAGTAGAAATCATCTCAAAGGAAACAGTCTGTTCAGGAGCATAAAGAAAATAGATGTTATAGGGCGTTGATATTTATTAAAAAATTCCTGTAATGAGTCTGCCATTTTTGCTCAATATCATTTTTCATGGATAAGGTTTTTTGTGTATATCCGGGAATATCTGAAAGTACAGTCTTTATTCCGGAGCCAATACTTCCAGGTTCGTTTTCAACAAAAAAAGCTCCTCTGAAATAATCACGCAGAACAGTTTTATTTGAAGTAATTAATGGTTTACCGGCAGAAACTGCTTCATAACACCCGCATAGCATACAATGATCAGATTTAGTTAGAACAATAATTAAATCGCTTTCCATGAGAAAGGCGGGATAATCGTTTTCAGGAATGAAACCTGTAAATATAACACGTTCTGGGATTTTGTCAGGAAGATAATCCGGACGTTTTTTATAATTGCCAGTGATATATAGACAACAATTGGCCATGTCAAGCAAAGAAAAAGCTTTGATTACTTCACGAACAGGTTCATCCAGACCAAAAGATGCGATAAAAAGAATATTGGTGTCACCTCGTAAATTGACCCGATTGAAATTAGGAAATTCAGGTAATTTGTCGGGAAGAATAACCGGTTTGCCATTTGATTTTATGACAAGATCAGCAATAAATTTATTGGTTACTATTGTTAAATCTGCAGATCTAAGTGAATAATAATGAAAACGCATAAATAACCATACAGGTAAAGAACCACTTTGAGGTTTGTTAAGGCGGAAATTGGAATGACGATCCACCACAAGTCTGGTTTTTGTAATGCGAGTACAAAAACATGCTAAAGCAGCAAGAACTATCGAAGGATTTTGGACAAAAATAATGTCTGCTTTTAGAAAAAAAAGTAAAGGAATAGTTTTTAAAATGCAGACAGGATACCTTAAATATCCTGAGATGTCAAATATATATAACTTGCAACCCAAATAATTCGCCAGTTCAAGAGATCTGCGTTGTGTTTCCCATGCAATCCATATTTTTCTATTCATGATTCTGCTAAAACTGAATTGGTAATCCAATAATTATATATGGGTGTTTCTGCATATGCTACCAACTAGGAGTATCTTCAAAGAAGATAGAGGTTCCACATTGATTAAAAGGTAAAATTGGAACTTATGTATATAGTATAAAAAAAATAGGACAATGATAAAAAATAAGATATACAGAATCAGCAAGAAAAGTGTAATAAAACTCAACATTTTATAACAAATATAAGAACAAAAAATATGCCAAATTTGAGTATAAACAGAGTACTCAATTAAAATCATATAATTAGAGTATCATTAAAATATACAATGATTACAGGGCTAAAGGTATGTGTACATGAAAACAGGTTTAAGCAGTTTCAAATCGATAATTCCCCGGACCAAATAAGCAGACTGACCAGGTCGGAATTTGTTCTTATAGTATTAATTCATGCCAATTATAGATTGTGATTTTTAATCAGAATCTATAACTGCAATAACGACGAGCATGTAATTAAAAATTTATCAGGAGAGACAATCTGGGTTTATGTTATCAATTGTGAATACAAAAACATATAATTGAATTGATCAATTCAGAAACGAGTGATTTCGTTTCACATATATCAACACAAAGTCTAAATGGAAATAAAAATCAAAACGACTTGGTCTGATATTTGGGTATTAAATTAAATTTGATAATACCGTTACACAGATGATTGTAGTTATAAAAAATATAACGTAATTAAGAAAAATTATGGATGAATATACCTGAGGTGGACGATTTTAATTAACGATGAGCTGCATGGAGGTACAACCGCAGAAAGGTTTTTATGGATGTGTGAATGTCATATCGACCTGGTGATACGGCCAAGCCGCCATGAATTACTTATGCCAATGTGCGCAAAGCAGGTCGCAGAAAAGAATCGTCTGATTTGGGATGAATTTGGTAAAATATCTCCTTGTATGCAATCTGTTTTATATAGTAGAAAATTAACTTGACGGAAAAATGTTATGAGGAAATATTGAGGTTAAGTTTTAAGATACAGTATTGGCATCAGTTATTAAATGTATTCAAGGATTAAATTATGAATACTAAATTAGAAATGATTTATTTGAAATTACCACTATTTTTCCAGAACATTGTAATCATGTTATATGGATTTCATGAAAATAGAGTACGATATTCAGGAATTTACAATAAATTTAGTAAAGAGATCGAAAGGAACTGTTTGTTAAGTGAGGAAGAATTGAAAAAATGGCAGGAAAACCGGCTAAGAAATTTATTAAATGACGCAATTAAAAATGTACCTTATTATAGGAAAAACATAAAGTTAAATGCATCAAAAATAAATAGATTCCGAATTGGAGATCTGAAATATTTACCAATATTAGAAAAAAATACAGTAAAGAGATATGCTGAACAATTGGTAAGTGAATCTTTTACGGAAAAAAAGATCGAAATACACACTACAGGTACCACAGGTACTCCTCTGAAAATAATCTGTACTCCAGAAATACGACAAAAAAATTATGCATATTTCAACAGGTTTTTAAAAATTGCAGGTATTGACTATAATGGAATAAGGGCCACTTTTGGAGGAAGGATAATAGTTGATTACAATCATAAATCACCTCCTTTCTGGCGATATAGTCACTTTCAAAAAAACATGCTTTTTTCATCATACCATATAAGCGAAAAAACTATAGAAAGTTATACAAAAGCACTGCAGAGATTAAGGCCATCATATATTGATGCGTATCCATCAAGTTTATACATGTTAGCAAAATATGCTGAACAAAAAAGCATATCGCTGCAAAAATTGACAAAAAGCATCGTAACTTCAGCTGAAGTTTTACACCCCTGCCAAAGAGAAGTAATTGAGAAACGATTTGGAGTCCCGATCTACGATCAATATGGTTCGGCAGAAATGTGTGTATTTATAGCACAATGTGGCTTGGGGAAATATCATATTCATTCAGATTATAGTATAGTAGAGTTTATAAAAGATGATGGTACATATGCAGGGCCAGGTGAAGAGGCTGAAATTGTGTGTACTGGTTTAATTAATCCAGTTATGCCATTGATAAGATACAAAATCGGTGATAGAGGTATTATTTCAGAAGAAAAATGTAAATGCGGAAATAAGTTTCCAGTATTGGAAAGGATTATTGGAAGGTCTGATGATTACATAATAACTCCAGATGGAAGAAAAATTGGAAGGTTGAGTCCGGTGTTAAAAGGATATCCTGTTCGTGAAGCCCAATATGTTCAGGAAAAACCGGATGAAATTATTGTGAATGTAGTAAAAGATGCAGGGTACAATGAAAACACTGGATGTAAAATAGAAGATGAATTGAGGAAAAGGTTAGGGGACAGGATAAAAATCTATATTAATTGTGTAAATAAAATTGAACGCGGTAAAGGAGGAAAATATAAAACAGTAATTTCGAAAATCCCTTAACAATAAATAAACAGTTCAGATAAGACAACTGTTTTGTAGTGTGGTTATATATAAAACATCCCCAGTTCATTGATAATTTAAAATGACCAATGTTATTTGAAATCAAAACAGTTCATAGGAGTTATTCTGCTATACATATTCTGCAAATGGTTAACTGCTCACAATCGTAAATAATTAGAATGTCTGAATTAAATAAAATTTAAATAAAAAAAACCTTTACCCTTTTGTTCAATAATAATATACTGCTATTCGAAAAGATGTTTTGTTATAACAGAATATCAAGAAAAGTCGGTTTAATTCTAATAAGGGACAAAAAATGACAATGTTGAAAAACAACAAATGTAACAAGAGGGAAAGGATGAATGGTATGAGTGTGAGAATCATTGCAATGTTGTTTTGTGTATTATTTTCAGGCTTAATAAATAGAATAGAAAGTAGATTTTCAGGTGATTGTGAATGTGAAAAAATGTCCGAACATCCTGAGTGGTTATGGTGTGATGATTTTGAATCTGGAGAATCATTAAAAGAGAAATATCAGGATGTAAGTACCAGTGGTTTGTCTGTGTCTGAAGAGGATGTGTTTGAGGGGAATTATTCTTTAAAACAAACATATACAAAAGGTCAAGATGGTGCAGGCTGGATTATCAAAGTTAATAATTCAGGATTTCCTGATCACTTGTTTATGAGATTTTACCATAAATTTGAAGGTAATTATGAAAGTTTTCCACCAAAAATGGCAAGAATACGTTACAGGCAAAGAAGTGGGAGCTGGGACAGACCGTGTGCTGTACACTTTTGGATAAGTAATTCAAAAGCAGTTGCGGATGTAAAAGCAATTAACAGTTCTCAGGCAAACAGTTCTGGGTATCTCAGTAAAGCAGTTTCCGATTTTTCATTTAAAGCAAGTGAAAATGTTAACAGATGGATATGTTTTGAAATGGAAGTACGACTTAATACACCCGGAAAAAAAGACGGATTATATCGAATATGGGCGGATGACAATTTGATTATTGAAAGAACGAATGTCGACCTCAGGGGTAATAAGACATACAAAATCAATGAAGTAATGCTTGATTGTTACTGGAATGGAGGGGCACCATCTCCACATAAACGTTTTTATGATAATTTTATTATATCAACAGAAAAAATAGGTCCAGTAAAAATGGAAACCGATATTAAATTTAAGCCGCAGATAAATGAAAACAGCCATAAATCAGGTATACGCCCCGTATTGTACGGAGTTAATAAAGCACACAACGGAACTGGAACAGGAGTTTATTTATTAAGAAAAAATGACGTATTCTCTATAGATGGTAAAAAGGTGGACAGAAACATGATAGGCGAAATTCAGAATCAGAATGACAGAAATATAATAAAAGATTAATAGCCATTGTAAACAAATCGAAAAGTGTCTGGATTAAGGGCAGGTTAATTAACCTGCCCTTGTTTTATTATGGACCTGATATTGCAGTAAAAATTGTAGGAATACAAAAAAAACAATTTTGTATTAATAGTAAAACCTTACATTATCTACTTTATAATACATTTATTTTCTCTATTTAATGTATGTTACTAGGAAAATGCTCAGAAGAGGATTGAGAAGGAAAAAATTACCATACGTTTCATGACCATACATTGTTTGAAAAAGATATCCTGAAGGTGAAAGTGAGTATATGGAACTAATATTCTGGTTATCATTATTTCAGATAATGTTTACATATTTCGGATATCCTGTTTCTTTAAAACTGATATCGTATATTGTAAATGTAGAACACAATAAACAAAAAACGATAACACCATTAATATCTTTCATAATTACGGTATACAATGAAGAAAATAGAATAAGAGAAAAGATCGAAAACACAATTAACCTTGATTATCCGAAAGAAAAAATGCAGATAATTGTTTCTTCAGACGGTTCAACAGACAGAACTCACGAAATTGTTGAAGAGTTTAAAAATGCCGGAGTATATTTAATAATAAATAATGAGAGAAAAGGTAAGGAATATGCACAAGCTCAGGCAATAAAAATTGCCAAAGGCGAAATACTGGTGTTTTCTGATGCTGCAACAAGGCTGGATAAAAACGGATTGAAACAGATAATATCAAATTTTTCTGATATTACAATTGGATGTGTAAGCAGTGAAGATAAGGTAATTTCAAAAAGTCAAAATGAAACGGGAGGTGAAAGTTTTTATGTCAGATATGAAATGTGGTTAAGAAAACTGGAGTCAGGAATAAAATCGGTTGTAGGATTAAGCGGATCATTTTTTGCAGCCAGAAAAGAAGTCTGTGAGGATTTCAGTTCAGTTATGCAAAGTGATTTTCGAACTCTACTGAATACTGTAAAAAAAGGAATGCGAGGTGTAAGTGACCCTGAAGCAAAGGGGTATTATGTCGACATTGAAGATAATTCAAAAGAGTTTGAACGTAAGATAAGAACAGTGTTAAGGGGTTTGACAGTTTTTTTAACACACCTGGAATTTATAAATATTTTCAGGTATGGATTATTCTCTTATCAATATTTATGTCATAAAATGATGCGTTGGCTGGTACCGATATTTTTGATATTTGCATTTTCAGGCAATGCCTTTCTTTCGATAGAATCAATAGCTTACAGGATTATATTTCTACTGCAAATAGTATTTTATTCAATTGGTTTGAGTGGTATTTTAAAGCCTGAATTAAACAGGTTATTGCTAATCCGTATTCCTTCATTTTTTATTATTGTTAATTCATCAATATTAATAGCATGGATAAAATATATTAAAGGTGAACGTGTTATGGTATGGCAACCCTCATTGAGAAATTATTAAATTCCTTAATATTAACAGATACGATTTATTTAAATTTAATAAAAACTGATAGATGTATAATAAATCATAAGAAAATAATTTCGATAAAATTGGTTTAATTATGAAAAGAGTATTGCATCTTAGAAGCTCTGGTGGAATTTTGGGCGCAGAAAAGGTAATCCAGGAAATCGCAATGAAATCAGGCCATTTTGGATATGAATCAGTCGTCGGAATAATACACGATTCAGATGATCCACATCCTGAATATGTTGATTTCTTAAGGAATTATAAGATTGAAACAGTTGTGTTTGATGGGAAAGGAAAAGTTGATATTAAGAGAATAAAATGTATAGAAAAATACGTAAATAATCAAAAAATAGATTTACTCCATAGTCATGGGTACAAAGAAGATTATAATTGTCTGTTTTTGAAACAGAAAATACCTAAAATTGCAACAAATCACCTCTGGAAACGAACAAATATAAAAAGTAAAATCTATACAATCATGGATGCCTTATTTCTTCAGTTTTTTAATATTGTAACAGGGGTTTCCTCCGAGATAATGGATGATATGAAAAAATACCATTTACGAAGGACGGTAAAAATACCAAATGGAATTGACACAGACTATTATTGCCCCATTGAGAAGAGTATATATCTATATAAAGAATTGGAGATCCCCAAAGATTCTGTCATTTTAGGAATGATATCAAGTATTACTAAAGTAAAAGGTCACGAAATTGCAATAAAAGCGTTTAAAAAAATAAGGAATAGCCGACAGATATATTTGTTGGTTATTGGGGAAGGAGAAATGAGCGATTATATAAAAAATTTGGCGGATCTTGAAGGGATAAAGAAAAATGTAAGATTCGCAGGGAAAACAGAAAGAGTAAGAGATTACTTGTCTATAATAGACATATTTCTGATTACATCATTTCGTGAAGGCTTGCCTATGGCGTTACTTGAAGCAATGGCTGTTGAAAAACCTGTTATTGCAACAAGAGTAGGAGAAATTAAAAGAGTTATAGCGGATAATGTAAATGGAATTTTAATAAATCCGAATGATGTTCAGCAACTGGTCCAAAGAACTGATCAATTGATCAAGGACAAAAACATGAGAATAAATATGGGCATCGAAGCAAGAAAAAGTGTAATAAAGAAATATTCGTCAACAAAAATGGTCAGAAATTATTGCAGATTGTACGATTTAATTTCATTATGAATTGCAGGCCTTTTCCCATAAACTAAGAGATGATGTTAGAAGCATTATTGGGTAGGCAAGGTGGAAAATGTTGAATGGCGCTCAATGTTCTTTAAATAAAGAAACAAGCCAGGTCTCAATTATTTGCATAAGATGATCTCTTTGGGTAATGCTGGTATATGTATGATTCGCTTCCTTAAAATATCTGAAAGTAACACGGTTTTTGAAGTCAACTGATTTGAACATTTCTTTAAACTGATTTTCATAATTATAATAGAGAGGAATACCCCCGGAATATATATACAACAATCTTATACCTTTATTAATAATAGTTTGCATCTCGTTAATAACTGTTTTCTTGGGAGGGAAGGTTCTTGTATAGGTGTTTTCAGGTTGTAATATACTGGCAGATTGTTGCACGGAAGAAAACTTTTTCAGGATTATGTTTTTAAAAAGAAAACGTAGTATTTTGAAGGGATTAAGAATACCAGGAAAATAATCATGTAAATAAAAGCCCAAAGTATGATATGCAAAACCGTCAAGAAGAACCGCTCCTGAAATTCGATTGCGGTTATCGTTTACAGCAATATGATGAGAATAATCGGCCCCTGAGCATAAGCCAACTAAGACACAGCTGTCTGTGCTGGTTGTATTAAGTAAGTAATCGATTGCACAATCAATATCAAATATTGCCTGAGAATCATAAGGAAGAGAACTGTTATATGAAGCACTGTCTCCGATACCCAACATATCAAATCTGAGGCTTGAAATGCCTTTCGACTGGATTGTTCGTGCCAGGTCGGTATTAAACCTATTGAATCCTACTCGATGGAGAAGCCCCGGATTAAGAAATAGAACAGAAAAACGGGATGGATTAAACAGGGTATGAGCAAAAGTTATAATGCCCGTTAACCGGGACTGGTTACCAAAAGTTACAACACGTTCTTTCATGAGATTCATTCCTTGAAGATATCTGAAATTGACTTAATAACATGACTAAACATAATTATACGGTCGAATGATTTGGGATCATTCCAGAATATATGTGTATCGGAAAGAGAAAATGAAGCCTGGTTGTGAGCTGAAGAAACATGTCGATTGGAACAAGTACTATTTTTGGAAAAAATATTGATACTCTCACATTTTGCATCGAAATCAAATATGTCAATATTTTTAATCTCATTGATCAAATCTATTGAATATGGAAATCCAATTCGCTCAATATAATTACTATTTTCGGTGTTAAACTTTAAATAGCTGGAAGCTGAATGAAGATTTGTTAAATCTTCAATCCATTTTGTTCCTTCAAATAGTGGGTCCCACAAGACAACGTGGTCAATTTTATTAATATTTTCAGAAGCTAACAAACAGAGTGCTGCACCAAAACGTAATCCAACAACAGAAACAGAATTATGGCCCGAATATTCAGTTAATTCATCAATAGCACTGATCAGATTTTGAATCCATATCGAGAGCCTGCATTCATTAAAACTTCCCTTTGAATCACCATGGCCGTACCAGTCAAATCGAAATACATGATTACCACTGTTTGCAAGTTGTTCAGCCAGTTTTCTAAGTATTCTGTATGCCCTGAGATATTCATGAGCAATTGGACTACATATTATAATACTGTGAGATTTTGGAGCATTAATTTTAGGTTGATGATATACTCCAAATAATTGATAATCTCCTGTACCAAAAAAGATGGGTATCAAAATATATCACTCCCTGGCATGATTTCTTTTTCCAAATATCCTGTTTAGTTTTTCGAAAATTGATGAGTCATCTTTAATCAAATTAGTTGGATGTTCTGATATCGTTATTCGTTCGGCAATTTGTTCCAATGTATTTAATATCATTTCTCTTGGATGAATATCGTATCCGGTATCCTTTTTGATTTTTGCTAATACCTGCATTGAAAGAAGTGAATGACCGCCAAGATCAAAAAAATTATCCATAGATCCGACCTTGTCTATTTTGAGGAAAATTTTCCAGATATTGGCAAGATAGATTTCTTCAGGTGATTGTAAATCTCGACTCTCCGAAACACTGTTATTGATAAAGGGAGGAGGCAGCCTTTTACGATCAATCTTACCTGCCGGTGTAAGCGGCAGTTTATCCAGTTCAATGAAATGCTGAGGTATCATATATGGGGGGATGATATTTTTAAGATAGTTGCGCAGATCTGTTATTGTTACTGATCCAATATCTGCAGGTACGTAGTATACAGAAAGGCGAACATCTCCGGGACTGAATTCATAACAAGCAGCGGCACACTGTAAAACAGAAGGATGAGAAGCAAGGGCTGATTCGACATCGCCAAGCTCAATTCTAAAGCCACGGACTTTTACTTGTGTATCGGCACGGTTCAGATATTCAATATTTCCATCATTATGATAACGTGCGATATCCCCTGTACGGTATATACGCTCATCTGGCAAAAAGGGATTCTGAATAAAAACCTTTGATGTCAAATCGGGTCTGTTATGGTATCCGCTGGATAGTCCGGCTCCGCCGATGTAAAGATTACCGGAAGATCCAACAGGAACCGGTTTCATATCATGATCAAGAATATATATTCTGGTATTTCTAATTGGTTTACCAATAAGTACAGGGTCATTCTTGTCAGTTATCCGATAACATGTAGACCACACTGTGGTTTCTGTAGGACCGTACATGTTCCAGAGTTCCTTGACTCTTGGAAGCAGTTCTTCAATTAAATCAGAAGGCATTGCTTCACCACCGCATAAAGCTTTTAGTGTTTTATTTCCAGGCCATCCTGTTGTTAAGAGAAGCCTCCAGGTAGCTGGAGTTGCCTGCATTATCGAAATATCTGAATCTGATATTATTGAAGATAACAGATTCCCGTCAGCAACAGTTTCATGATTCGCAATTATCAGTTTCGCGCCGGTAATCAGTGGAAGAAAAAGCTCAAGAATGGAAATATCAAAAGATAATGTTGTAACTGCAAGCAGTGAATCTGATTCTATAGTGCCTGGTTTATCTTGCATGCTCAATAAAAAATTGGCAAGTGCTTTATGTGAAATTTCAACACCTTTTGGCTTTCCTGTAGAACCTGATGTGTAAATGATATAAGCTGTTTTGTCTGGAGAAGATTTATCCCAAATATTCTTTGATTCAGATGAATCCGGAATTGTGTCCAGAAAAAGTTTGTGTATATTAACATCAGGTAAATTATCTTTAAAACCAGTTTCGCTTACAACTGTATTGATACCAGCATCCTGGATCATCATATTGATGCGGTCCTGTGGATAGTTAGGGTCAATTGGTACATAAGCAGAACCAACAGTGTGTATGGCTAAAATTGCAGCTACCATATCAAAAGATCGGGAAGTCATCACTCCGATAAACGGATCGGTTTCTGCATGATTTAACAATAAGGAGGCTGCAATGTTTTTAACACGTTCTATAAGTTGAAGGTATGTGTAATTATCTGTTCCAGAAACGATAGCGATTTTTTGCGGATTGAGTACTGCCTGGTTACGGATTAAACCAGGAAGGCAAAACTCAGGAACACAAGTATTGGTATCATTCCATTCGTAAATAAGTTTGTGGAACTCTTTATCGGAAAACATGTTTATCTCGGAAATGAAATTATCGTGATTAGATGCCACTGACAGGATAAGATTATTAAAATGTGATACGAATTGCTCTGCAGTTTCCTTTTCAAACAATTCGGTACTATATTCAAAAGAGCCATTCAGTGAACCATCTTTTTCCCACATATACAACGAAAGGTCATATTGAGTTATTCCCCTGTCGATAAAAACAGGTTCAAGTTTGATGGAACTGTTTGAAATAACCGGGAAAGGAAAATTCTGGAAAGCAAACATGGTCTGAAAAACAGGTGTGTGACTTATGTCTCTGACAGGTTTAACAGCCTCAACAATTTTTTCGAATGGAAAATCCTGATAAGTCATAGATTCAAAAACAACAGATTTTACATTTTGAAGGAATTCCAAAAAAGTTGTGTTTTGATTAAATTTAATTCTGATTGGCAGCATATTAAGAAAGAAACCGATCACATGTTCAATCTCAACGGAGATTCTGTTAGCGATCGGAGAACCTATAATGATATCAGATTGACTGGTGTATTTTTTAAGGAATACAGAATAAACAGTCAAAAGTAACATGTAGAGAGTTGCATTTTGATTTCCGGCAATTTCCTTGAGTTTACCAGTAATTTCAGGGTTAATGGTAAAATTGACCTGGGAACCAGAATAATCAAATTCTGATGGACGCGGATGGTCCGAAGGTAATTCAAGAACCGGGAGATCGCCTTCAAGCTGGTTTTTCCAGAATTGTATATGATCTGAATATTTGTTGTTTTTTTCACTTTCATTTAACCATAATGCATAATCAGCATATTGTAATTTCAAACTGGTTTGATTTATTGGTTGATCAATTTGTCCTAATCTCTTTATAAGCTCGGTTGCAAGTATACCCATAGACCAGCCGTCAGAAATAATATGATGCATGACAAGGAGAAGTAGACCTTTGCGATTATTACGTGAAATAACTATTCTGACTAACGGACCTTTTTCAAGTTGAAATGGCTTTCGTATCTCTTTTTTTACCAGTTCATCCTGATCTTCCGGAATAATTCTTATATCAAAATCAGGTATATCAGTGATAGTGGAATAAGGAACGCCATCTTCCTCGTTAAAAACAGTTCGAAGAGATTCCTGAATTTCCGAAATGGATTGTAATGCTTTTTTAATGTAACAAGAATCGATTTCACCTTCATATTCAAATGCCTGAACTATATTGAAAGCAGCACTTTGTGGTTCAAGTCGATACATGAACCATATCCGTTTTTGAGAGGGTGATAATGGTTGATTGTTTTTGTCCACCTTTCCGGGAACAATAGATATGGTGTCATTGTTATTAAAATCATTTTCATTACTAAAAACTGTTTGAGTCATACTGCTTAATGATGGTGACTGAAGTAAATCTTGTACAGTGAGATTACATGGAAATGATTGTTTGATTCTGGAAAGTAATTGAGTACACAGCAGTGAATCTCCTCCGAGATTAAAAAAATTGTCGTTTGGATTTATTGTTTCCAAACCCAGAAGATCTCTCCAAAGATTACTTACAAGAGTAAGTTTGTCATCTTTGTCAAAATTATTATAGCTGATTATTGGATCCTTTGATTTTTCTTTTTCAGGATCAGATTCAAGAAGTGATTTGGGTTGATCTGATATGTCAATCCAGAATCGTTTTCTCTGGAATGGATATGTAGGAGTTGAAACACGTTTTCGATTTTCTTCTGAATATATTTTACTCCAATCAACCGTTAAGCCATTGCACCATAATTTTGACAATGCTCCAGCAAAAAACAGGTTGCCATCAGTCTCATTTTTAGCATGTGGAATCGAAGGGATTGTCAAGTTTGTAAGTCCGGAATGATTTGATACAAGAGAACAAAGAGTAGTACCAGGTCCACATTCAATAAAAATTGGTGAATTTTCCTTTATCAGGGTTTCAATACCGCCGGAAAAGTTAACACAAGAACATATTTGCCGGGCCCAGTATTCTGGCGATACTGCGTCATTGTCTGATATGAAATCTCCAGTTATATTTGAAATAAAAGGTATACAGGGTTTGTTAAATTCAAATCCGGAAATTTCAGTTTGAAATGATTTGGAAGCAGAATTCATCATTGGTGAATGAAATGCATGGGAAGTATGTAATCTTCTGAAACTGATTCCTTGTGATGACAGATTTTTTTCGATCTCCTGGATCTGTTCTAATGGTCCGGAAAGTACCGACTGTGACGGGCTGTTAATTGCAGCACAAACCAGATCATTATTCAAATAGCTTTGGAGTTCTTCTACGGGTAAGCTTACAGAAACCATAGCACCTGTTGGTGTTGATTCCATTAAATTTCCCCGTAAAGTAACCAGTTTAAGCCCGGTTTCCAGAGAAAAAACATCCGCTATACAGGCTGCTGTAACTTCTCCAATACTATGCCCGATAAGCAATGATGGATAAATACCATAATTCATTAATAATTTTGACATTGAAAATTCAATAACGAAAAGGAGAGGCTGTGCCAAAGACGTATTTGTTAACGAATCATTCGAAGGTAAAGATCCCGTTAATATATATTGTTTGATGCTTATATTACTTTGTGAACTGAGAATGTCTGAACAATAATCGAAGTACTGTTTAAAAACAGGTTCAGAATTATACAGGTTATGGCACATACCGGAATATTGAGATCCCTGGCCCGTGAACATGAACACAACCGGGTTATTATTTTGTTGCGCATTACCGGAAAAAAATTTACCGTTTATTTTTTTATTAATTACTGTGACACCATCTTCATTATTGGAGCATATTATTGTACGTCGATAAGGAAATTCTTTTCGTCCGTTTTGCATTGTATATGCAATATCAGCGCAACAGGAAGAAGTGTTTGAGAGAAATGAAGAAGCTTTACTGGTATATTCTTCCAAAGCAATATCTGATTTTGCTGAAATCGGAATGATATGAAAAATTCTTGATGACTCAATATGTTTAGCAGAAGGTGGTTCCTGGAGAATGACGTGAACATTTGTTCCTCCGATTCCATATGAACTGACGCCTGCACGTCTGGGGTAATCCTTTTGTGGCCAGTCTAATGGAGATTCCGGTATAAAAAAAGGACTGTTTTCGATGTTTAATTCTGTATTAGCTTTGTCAAAATTTATGTTTGGTGGAATTAATCGGTTTTTTAGAGATAAAGATGCTTTAAGGAGTCCTGCAACACCAGCAGCAGCATCAAGATGACCAATATTTCCTTTGATTGAGCCTAAGGCGCAGAAGTTCCTTTTGGAGGTCATTTCACGAAAAGATCTGGTTAAAGCTGTTACTTCAATTGGATCACCAAGCTTTGTTCCGGTTCCATGGGCTTCAATAAACTCAATTGTCTCCGGATTAATATTGGCTAATTCCTGTGCCATGGTTACCACTGCGGCCTGACCATCAACAGAAGGTGCTGTGTATCCAACTTTTAATGAACCATCATTATTTACAGAAGATCCAATTATTGCCGCATAGATGGAATCGCCTTGTTCAATTGCATCAGTTAACCTTTTAAGAAGAACGACGCCGCATCCTTCACCGCATACAGTTCCTTGTGCGTTAATGGAAAATGGTCTGCAATGACCGTCAGGTGACAGTATATGCCCGTTTTCGTACAGATAACCTGTGTTGCGGGGAAACTGTAAAGATACACCGCCAGCTAAAGCCATATCACATTGAAATGTATATAAGTAATTGCATGCAGTATGAATTGCTGCTAGTGAAGAAGAACAGGCAGATTGAATACCAATACTGGGACCGACAAGATTAAATTTGTATGAAGTTCTTGTTGTCAAGAAGTCATTGTTGTTTCCTATCATTATCTGATAATTTTCAGAAGATAAGCTTGTTTTTTTAGAAGGCAATACATGATAAAGCAGATACCCGTTAGGATTACATCCTGCAAAAACACCAATAGACCCTTTGTAACGCGATGGGTCATATCCACCATCTTCAAGAGCTTCCCATGCAGATTCAAGGAAAATCCGATGCTGCGGATCTGTTAATGATGCTTCTCTGGGAGACATGCCGAAAAATTCAGCGTCAAATAGTTCAACATCATTAATCGCATGATAGCCTTTAACATAAGATGGGTTGTCTAAAAGTTGCGGTTCTACTCCGGCATCATGAAGTTCCTTGTCAGAAAAATATCTGATCGATTCTATGCCATTTACAATGTTTGACCAGAATTGCTCAATATCAACTGCACCTGGAAATTTTCCTGCCATTCCAATTATAGCGATTCCTCTTTGGGGTGTTTTATTCATAATCCAGATTGCCTTTCGTTTATCAAAATGACCAGGTATTGTTTATTCCTGGAAAAATTGTCTCTGCTTTTTACCTAAACCTCTTGCATTTGATAACGATGAGTCTGACGTTGAGGTTTTCATATCAGATAAATATTGTGCCATCAATCGTACAGTTGGATGCTGAAATAATTCAGTCATGGACACATTTCTCTCAAATTGGATATTGATTTTTTGTTGAACTTCTGCAAGAAGAATTGAGTGCCCGCCAATATCGAAAAAATTATCATCAGGATTTATCAACGGAATCTTTAAAACATCAACCCATATCTGTTTAACTGCATTTTCCAAACCGTTTCGAAACTTATTTTCAGGTAGAGGATTATTTAGATCGGATAAATGCTTTGAATCCCGAATATCGAGTGAAGGTCTAAGCAGCCAGTTATCATTTACATTTACATTTATTATTAAATCCTGCAGTTCATTTAACCACTTTGAAACGGAATTCTTGTTGAAAAGATCAGCATTGAAGTGACATAATAATCTTAATCCGTTTGATGATTCAATTGCATTCAGGTTAATTTCGAAAATTTCATGGCATCTTGGATTCAGGTAATAATCAACTGTACAGTTCCCAAAACGAATTTTGTCAAGGGCATATTTTTGAGTATGTGTAAGACTTGCCGATACAAGTGGAATACGTGACAGATTTCTGGGCATATTGATAATTTGTACCAAACGCCCAAAAGATAAACTGCGATGCTCATATGCACTATAAAGGGATGATTTTGCTTTCTGAAGCAAAACAGTAAAAGTATCAGAGTTTTTAATGAAAGTTCTGACAGGAAGGAATGAAACACAGTGTCCAACAAGATTTTCCATTCCCATATCTGGTTGACCTGCTGCAGGAATGCCGATTATAATATCAGTCTGATTTGAAATTCTGGAAAGAGTTGCAGTCCAGGCTGTAAGTAGTGTTACAAACAGGCTGGTATTGTTTTTTGAGGAAAGGGTTTTTAGTGATGAAAAAAAATCATTGTCAGCTTGCAGAGAAATCGATTCTGCTCTGTAAGTTCTGATATCCGGACGTTTGTAATCAAGGGGCAGATCAAGATTGGGAATTTCACCATTCAAAACAGTCTTCCAGTAGGTTTCACATCTCTTTACTTCTAATTGAAGTTTATCATGCCAAATTGAAACATACTCACTAAACCTGGGTGCAGGTTTCTGAAATCCCGATTCGTTGCCATTGAGACATGATGTGTATAAAACTGAAAGATCACTTAGAATCGTGTCAAGTGACCATCCATCACAAATTATGTGATGAGCAGAGATTATAAGTGTACAATAATCTTTATCATGACAGAGTATATGGGTACGAAATAGTGGACCTTTGATTAGATCAAAAGCTTGATTCATTTCCTCTTTAATAATCTTATGAAGATCATTTGTGTTGATATCCTGTACTAGTGGCGGATTATCATAATCTGACAATATATAAAGCCTGGTTCCATCAGGGCTGACAGTTGATCGTAGTATTTCATGCCTGTATATTAGTTTTTTAATCGCAGTATAAAGAGCGTTTAAGTTTATATCTCCCCTGATATGTACTGACAATGATTCGATATAGCCAAGTGATGATTGGCTGTCAATTTTGGTTGCAATCCAGATCTCTTTTTGTGAATCTGTAAGCGGTATTACTGCTTCAAGCTGCGGACCGGAGAATGGATTAAAACCTGATTGGTTTGTGTATGATTGAATCATAAGTTATCCTCCAATTTTTTAAAATTACCAGTATTAGAAGGATCTGGAATATACCAGGCAGCATAACCGTGTTCATCTCTCCCCAGTCTTGCTTCAGGAACAGGAGGGGTGTCATTTTTGAAAATATCAGCTTTTGGTAAAGAGGCTGCGACAGGAGCAGATTTATCGGAGTCCTCAATTATTCTGATATTCTCTTTACTGTTTTCTTCTTTTGCTTCCAGCAGATGCAATAGTCTATCAATTATATCCATTTGCCTGATCAGTAAAGATTCGGACGAATTGCTTTGAAAACTTTTGGGATCTGATATCTTTGACTGGTTTCCATGATCTTTATTGTTTGAAGCGGTACTGGAAATACAGGGTTGTTCTGTTTCGTGAAACATATTGGAAATGGTTTCTTTAGCTTCAGACATTATATATTCCGTTAGTGAATTTAATGTAGGAATGTTATCCATAAGATTACTGAATGAGATTTTAACATTATAATCCTGAGAGACCGCTCTTGCAATTTGAGTCAGAACAAGAGAATCCAGACCAAGTGATAAAAAGGTTTCATTACCTGATGCTTCCGAAAGTGAAGATCCTGAAATCTCTGATATTCTGTTCTTTAGATTTTCCGAAAGTTGAATTGATGTAGATTTCTTGTTTACATTTTGATTTTGGTTCATTCCGGATTCCTTTTCATCGAATACAGATTCATACTTTGAAATTGAATTTACATTGGCAGGCTCAACCCAGTAACTTGTTTTTTCGAATGAGTAGCTTGGTAAAGGAATTCTTTTCCTGTTCTCATGTTTATAAAATGAATTCCAATCTATTGAAATTCCAGCGAGCCATAACTTGCCAATAGCTTTAAGTATCGAAGTCCATTCAGTATTTTCATCAGATTTGTCACTCAAGGATGGTATAGCAAACTGTTTACCAGGTAAAGTTATGTGCTGAGATGCCAGAGTAGCTGATGTTGCTCTGGGACCGGATTCGAGTAGAACACGGGAAGTGTCTTTCCATGCAGTTTCAATTGCATCAGAGAACATGACTGTTCTTCTCATATGTTGCACCCAGTAATCAGGTGACAGGGCATTTTCATCACTCATCCAATTGCCTGTTACAGATGATATTATGGGTATTTTGGGTTTATTGAGATTGACAGTACGAACTATATTATCAAAAGGATCAATAGCCGGATCCATCATATATGAATGAAAAGCATGAGAGCTATGAAGATATCTGCATATTATTCTGTTATCTGTAAGCAATTTTTCAAAGTCAGAAACAATTTCGTCAGGTCCTGAAACAACACACAAATTGGGGCCATTAATTGCAGCTATCGAGAGATTGTCGGGAAGTAACTTTTTAAGTTCATCAGAACTTGTCAATACAGAGAGCATTGAGCCTGGCATGATACTTTGCATCAGTTTTCCCCTGGTTGCAACAAGCATTAGAGCTTCTTCAAGAGAAAAAATATCAGAAAGACATGCACATACGAATTCACCTATACTATGGCCAATCATGGCACCGGGTTTAACACCCCAGCTTATCCATAAATTAGCAAGTGCATATTCAATTGTAAATATGGCAGGTTGTGTAAAAAAAGTTTTTTTAAGAGAATCAGTTGCTGTATTTTCGCTGATGTTTTTTGGGTAAAGAATATCCCTTATATCACGATTTAAATAGGGTTCAAGTATTTTTGCACATTTATCAACCAAATCCCTGAATAGTGGTTCGCTTTTGTATAAGTTGATACCCATATTAAGATACTGACTTCCCTGGCCGGGAAAGAGAAATACAACTTCTGGGGCACTGGTATTACATATTCCATGGCCATGTTTTTCGGGATCTGGTTTATCAAGGTTATCAGTTAAATTCGCAATATCAGTGCAGATGTAAAAAGCACGTTGGGGAAAATTGTTTCTGCCAATTTTCAGGGTATAAGCAGCATCAGGAAGAATGGTATTCCTGTTTTTTTTCAGAAAAGCGGACATGTCTTGAATGTATCTTGAAAGAGATGATTGGGATTTTGCTGAAAATAGAAATAATTGTAATGGACGGGAACTGCCCGAAACCGATTGCTTTGGAGCTTCCTGTAAAATAACATGTGCATTGGTGCCACAAAAACCGAAAGAGCTGATTGCGGCTCGCCTGGGATTGCTGTTATCAGATGGCCAGGTTTTCAGGGTTGTATTGACAAAAAAAGGACTGTTTTCAAAGTCAATATGAGTATTGGGTTGAGAGAAATTGATACTGGGTGGTATTTTTTCATTTTTCATGATCAGGGCTGTCTTAATAAGGCTTATTATACCCGCAGCAGTGGTTGCATGCCCCCAGTTACCCTTGACCGATCCGATCGAACAGAACTGTTTTTTTTGTGTAAAATGGCGGTATGCATTTGTGAGTCCTTCAATTTCTATTGGGTCACCAATAGGTGTTGCTGTTCCATGTGTTTCAATGTATCCTATTGTTTCCGGGTGAATTTTGGCAACAGATAACGCTTTCAGAATTACTTCAGTTTGTCCGGTAGATGATGGGGCCAGGTAACTTACTTTTCTGGATCCATCATGGTTTACAGCAGAACCAATAATTGTTGCATATATTGTATCATTGTCAGCGATTGCATCCTTAAGTCGCTTTAAAACAACCGCTCCCGCTCCTTCACCAAACATCGTTCCTGATGCATTTACATCAAAAGGTCTGCAATGTCCATCACGTGTAAAAATACCTCCATCCTGATAAAGACGACCGCTTTTTTGAGGAACGTGAATATCGATTCCGCCCACAAGTGCCATATCACATTGATTGGAGCGAAGTGCGTGAAAAGCATGGTCGACCACAACAAGTGTTGTAGAACAGGCTGTATGAATACTTAGGCTTGGCCCGTGTAAATTCATGGAATAGGAGACCCGGGGAGCAATGTGATCTTTTTCCGTTCCTGTCTCCAGGATGATATCACCAACAAGACTGATCAAATCCGGGTGTGAAATAACATTATTTATAAAATAGGTGTTATTTCCCATTCCTGCGTAAACACCGATTAACCCATTATATTTTTCCGGGCTATAACCAGCATTTTCGAGGGCTGCCCAGGCTATTTGAAGAAATATTCTTTGTTGTGGATCCATTACCTGTGCTTCTTTTGGTCTTATGCCAAAGAAAGCAGCATCAAATTTGTCAATGTCATCAAGAATGCCGCGGGCTCCGATATAGGAAGAATCGTTTCTAAGTTCCTCTGGAATTGATGCATGAAGTTCGTCTGGTGAAAAGAATGAAACAGTTTCTCGTCCATCGCATAGGTTTCTCCATAATTCTTCGATATCCTCTGCTCCAGGAAAACGTCCTGCCATACCAACAATCGCCACTGTATCATCATTAGAATCCCCGGTAGATGATCTTATAATTGCCGGAGATGGAGAAATATCCATATTGGTAAAATATCGGGCAAGGGAATCAACGGTAGGGTGACTGAATATTTTAAGTACAGAGAAATCTTTACGATTGAATAAACGTTGTAATTGGGCTGCTGCAACAGATGCCGTTATGGACGTAGCACCAATGTCAAAAAAATTGTCATAAATTCCAACTTCTTCAATTGATAGTAATTCTTTCCATAGAGAAGCAATTTTTTCTTCTGCTTCAGTTCTCGGGAATATTTTGTCACACTGGTCACAACTTTCTTTTTGATTAATGATTGGCAGCGATTTTCTATCTATTTTACCATTGGGTGTCAATGGAAACTCTTTTAAAAAGGAGAATGCAGAGGGTATCATGTATGATGGTAGTTTTTTGCTGCAAAATTCACGTAGATTATGTATTTCCGGGGACTGCGCCGAGCATGTCATATAGGCAGCAAGGACAGAATCACCGGATTTTGTAACATTTAGATTAACAATAGCATTGTTTATATCAGGATATGATTTTAAAACAGCTTCGATTTCCCCTGGTTCTATTCTATATCCATGCAACTTTAATTGTGAATCGATTCGACCTATAATTTCCAGCTCTCCGTTACACAAAAAACGGGCAAGGTCACCGGTAGCATACAATCTGGCATCTACCTGTCGAGAAAAGGGATCGGTTATAAATTTCTCAGAAGTAAGATCCTGTTTGTTAATGTATCCACAGGCAACGCCGGCACCGCCAATATACAAATTTCCGGGTATGCCCCATGGAAGAGGCTGCATTGTATCGTCAAGAATATATAGAGTCGTGTTTGATATAGCTTTACCAGCAGAAATACTGGTATCATTGGGATATAGACGGTTACAGGTTGACCAGATTGTGGTCTCGGTAGGTCCGTACATATTCCATAATTCATCGGCCTGCTGAAGGATCTCTTTTGCCAGATCACCTGGTAATTGCTCTCCACCACAAAGTATCCGGATCCGGTGATCTTTGTGCTTTTTCCAACCTGCTTCGATAACCATTCTCCATGTAGCAGGTGTAGCCTGAATAATATCAGGTTTAAAGAGGTCGATTGCACTAATGAGTGAGGACGCGTCGCTTGCAATTTCGCGGTTTAGAATAACACATGTCCCGCCAGTGCAAATCGGGCCCAGGAGTTCCAGAAGGGATATATCAAAAGAAAAGGTTGTTATGGCTAAAAAAACATCACCTTTGAACAGTCCCGGTTCTTTGCTCATTGAATTGATGAAATTATAAAGAGAACCATGATAGATCTCAACACCTTTAGGCAAGCCTGTCGACCCTGATGTGTAAATTATATAGGCGATGTCTGAGGGTGAAATGTTGATTTCAGGAATTTCTGTTGAAACTTCATTAAGATCGGATGATTTGTTATCAAGGCAAATGATGTTATCAGCGTTAATATTTAAATTGCTTTTTAATTCTGAAATAGTAAGTAGTAGTTCGATATTGGAATCTTTTATCATATAATCAATGCGATCGGGTGGAAATGACGGGTCGAGGGGGACATATATTCCTCCGGACTTCAAAATACCCAATAAGCCAGTTAAGAGAAAATGGGAACGGTCAATAAAAAGCCCTATACGGGTACCTTTACTCACACCACATTTTTTTATAAGAAAATTGGCAAGCTTATTTGATTGTCTGGATAATTCACTATAGCTCAGAGTTACATCACCGGCCAAAAGAGCTGTTTCAGAAGGGGCAACCTTTACATGCTCTTCAAACATATTATTGACGATACAAGAACTGTCCATTTGATGAATCGAAACAGTTTCCGATTCATGGAATAATTGTTCATATTCTGAAGGTTTAAGAATAGATAATTTTTCGATAAGAACAGCGGGATTTGAGATTATCTGCTGGATAAGATAATCAAAACGAGAAAGCATTGAAAGTATCGATTTAGGATGAAACAGACAACCGGAGTATCGAAAATAAATTTTGAAGGAATCCTGCAGATCGTGAACTGCACAGGCCAAATCAAATTGACCTTCTTCCTGGGAAACAGGAATAATTTTCCATGGATTTTCCACCTTTTCATCATACCAGTTGAAATATGTCTGGAAAACAGGATGTCTGCTGATATCTCTATGTGGAAAAAGCTTGTCTACAAGTAAACTGAAAGGATAGGCGGCATGATCAGCTAATTCTTTTTTCCGGCTATTTAAATACGAAACATAATTCATAAAATCAGAATTCTTGTTTAAACAGACGCGAAAAGGGATGTCATTGCTAAACAAACCTGCAGACTGATTCAGTTGTGGATTTTTTCTTAAGTTGAAACTGGTCCCAATAACAAGATCTTTCTGATTTGAATACCGTGATAAAAGAATGGTAAAAATGGCAAAAAGCAGATCTGAAGGTTCACAATGGCACTGTTTTGCAATATCGAAAATTTTCTGACGAAAAATGCTGTTAAGTTCAAGAGATTGTGATTGCCCATTGAGATTCCGGATTTTGGGACGGGAATAATCAATGGGCAATTCAAGTATTGGTACATTTTCAAGCTTCGACTGCCAATAGTCCAGATCATTTTTTGCCTTTTGTGTATTTAGATAATTCTGTTCATCTTCAATGAAATCAATCAAGCTGGATGAAGAAGATGAATTGAGTACGGAACTGGGTATAAATAATCGTAAATTTTCAGTAATGGTTCTTAATGAATAATAATCTACAATAATATTGTGTGCACAAATAAGAATAAAAGTACTGTTTTCATTAAGAATGCAAGCATGGAAACGAATTAGAGGACCTTTTTGAAGGTCAAAGGGTTTATTTGAAGTTTCCTGCATCTTTTCGGTTGCATCATCAATATTATGGGCATTTTCAAGCCAGACAAGTTGTGTAAGGGGATTACTGTGTATGAGCTGAAAATACTCTTTTCCATTAAAATGAAATGTTGCCCTTAGTTGGGGATGACGATTTTGAATGGCAAGTATTGCATTGTCCAATAATGGCTTGTCAAAACTTTCCGGTATATGGACAACTCTTCCAATAGAAAAGGAGCAATTTTCAGGACTGAATTGATGTATATGCCAAAGTGCTTTCTGACCCGACAATATTGGTAATCGAAAATCCTGATTTTCATTTAATTTATTCAAGGTGTTTGATGTGGCCATGATAAATCCTTTCTAATGAAAGGTTTGTTTCAGTTTAAAGAAATATCAAAAAGGATTTAAGTTGCCTGATCTCAAAAAACAGTCTGAAAAGTGTAAGCAAATCCATTCTGATACCTTAAAAATGGAAAATTGTAAATAAACACTTGACTAAAAGTAGCAAATCGGAATTGATTAAAACAGTACAGGTCTATATAATTAGCAGAAATTGGACCAATGTAAAAACAGGAAGAAGAATAGTACGTCCCGATTTTGTTCCGTTCTCTTAAATTATTCAGTATGGTTGGTGTACGCGCAAATATGCCTGGACAGTACTGTCTTATGATTAATTTATTATTATTATTGCGAACAAAAACTATAATAGATAATGTTAACGGGTGATATTTAACTTGAGTATAGGCGATTAGTTTACGAAGAGTTGCGTTGAGGGGTACTATCGCAGAAACGGTTATATGGCTGTGATGGCCATATCTACAAGACCATTTCAGTATCAGTATTGGTAACATTACTCTCATAATATTCGGTCGAGCAGTTTTTTCTGGTCTTTTATCCAAACTTTTATGCCTTTGTCCACGAAAAAGACTGTGTAAAGGAATCGTACTTTCATGTTTCAAGATGAATAAGGTAATCAAAAAGGTACAGGTTTTGCAGAATTTTTACTATTGTTAATGGTGGAAGAAACAGCTAATCATGTTTAAAAGAGATCCGGATGTTTAATTGTAAAGAAATAATGAAACCACTGATAATGTTTTCAGTGATAATTTCAGTGATAATATGTTTATTGTTTGAAAGTAAAATTCATTTTGAATTTCCGGAAAAAATCAGGTCTGTTCTTAAAGCAAATTTGACAAGTTCTGTTGAATTGCCGAATTATGAGGCAGATATACTCTATATACTGGGTGGTTCTGTTAAAAGCATGTCTTATCATATTAAAACAGCATCAGTTTTATATAAAACGGGAAATACGAAAAAAATCGTATATTTTAATACAAAAAATAATAAAAGAAATAAAAAAACAGAGAAAATGCTCCAAAACGCGGGTGTTTTAAAGTCGGACATTGAACCATTAACAGTTAAAAACGGTGTTTTTGGAACAATGTCAGAAGCTCGTGCTATAGCAGATTATATGAGGAGGAATTCATACAAATCGGTAATACTGGTTTCATCTCCATGCCATACCCGAAGAGTTAAATTCAGTTTTAACAAATTCTTAAAACCGGTAGGGATAAACATATATATAACAGGTTCAGAAGATAAATTTGCAGCCAGGGAAATGATACTTGAACTAATAAAGCTGAAAATTTATCAGTTGATATTAAATACCTTCGAGAGTAATTTATTTTGGTAAATAGAACATTTCTCTCCATGAGGATTTCTTGGTTATTGGTCTTCATTTCTGTATTGCCAGATAACCATGTTTCAAAAGCTTGTTCGCTCAAGCAATGTTGAAATGGCGTCCAGTCCGCAAGATGATTACCTGGGAATAAGACATATCGATCGTATTGATTCAGGTTTTATTTATCTGGCAATAAGGAAGATTTGATCAGATTGGAAATCTTTATAATATCTTTCTTCATGACATAGGGATGACATGGGAGGGTAAGAAGGTTATGACAAACATGCCTGGCATTAATACAGTCGGTTTTATTGTAAACTGGTAAATTTGGAATCAATTCTACAGTGGATGGATATGTTTTACTGATACCCAAACCTTCTGAATTACTTTTTTCAATAATAAAATCCACAGTCTCAGGATTTTTGAAAAGAATTGGAAAACGGATGCAGGGGGTACTTGAATCTTTTACAAGAAGCGTAATTTCAGGAACATTACTGAGTAACTTTGTATATAGAATTATCCTGCTAATTCGTTCTGTATTAAGATAATGTAAATATTTATCCCAGTTAGTTATGCACCCGGCCCGGAAACAGTCAAACTTTTTGATCTGAAAAGCTGTGTCAAACTTAGTTTCTCCCAGTCTCAAAAATGGAAACATCCTGGGGATCCAGAAAAAATGTGGATGGATTAACAGGTTAATTGCAAGGCATTGAAGAATATGTGCAATAATCTCTTTTGGGCCGGGTGATGGCAGAGACGCAACAAGGGAATTCAATTTTTCATAAAACAAGTAATTGTTTGTTAAAATAATACCTCCTGTTCCTGTAGAATATGATTTTCCTCTTCCTAAGCTGAATATTCGAATGTCGCCATGGTTTGTAATCAATTTGTCCAATGCTGATCCCATAGCTTGCGCAGCATCTTCAATGATGGTGATTTCTGGATCGTCAATCATATTGCGTACCGATTCGATAGAGGATGGAATTCCAAAAAAATGGGTTGGACAGATGGCAAGAATTGTTTTTGGATTATCAAGTGCATTTTTAAGTGATATCGTATCAAAATCCATAGTTTGGGGATTGATGTCACATGGTTGAACTGTAAAACCGGCTTTGGTAATTGCAGAAGGCACTGAATAACAATTAAAAGCAGGAATTATAACTCGATTTCTTCCTGGAAATAATTGTGACAATGCCTTGAGGGAAACCACAATAGCCGCTTTACCTGATGATACTAAAAAAATGTATTTTGTTCCAAAGATATTCGATAACGAATCAGCAACTTTATTATATGTTGATGCCTGTTTAAATATCCCCAAAATACCGTTTAGAATGGCTTGAAATGTTACCGGGGCTGCAGCAGGTGGTAATGTTTTACCTATTCTCATAAATTATATTCCCATTTTTACTATATCAAGTTTATTTATTTCTGGATACATTGCTATAATTTGTCTGTATCCGTTGAATGAAGTCGGGAGTATATTGGTTTAGTATTTAACGGATGTAATACCACACTATAAATCAAGTGATTAATGGCTGATGATTCATTATTAATAACACCTCAAAATTTATGCAGTTGAAAAACAGAGATTCATGTCATGTTTATACTTAAAAACCAGACAAAAAGGATACCAGTTATTGGAGTATGGAATATGATAACATGATTTTTCAATTTCAATTACCTTTAATCTCAATGGAGGCGAATATTTTACTATGAGCTGCGCGAGCGGCACGCAGAAAAGGCTTTATGACTGTAAAGGTCATATTTACCTTGTTGATACGGCCAGGCAGGTATGAACCTTTTATGCCAATGCCCGCGAAAAAGAACTGGTGTAAAGGAATCGTATGATTTGGGTTAAAGCAAAAAATGTAATTGTCTTCTAATAACCGGGCCAAGTAAGTTTGTTAAAGTTAAAGGAAGAGATCGCCATATACGGATAAAATTATCTTTTTTTGTATTTTCAACAGAATGATAAACATTTTCATTTTCGGAAAATTGATACCAGAATAACGGTTCTGGTTGTGCGCCCCATTGAAGTTTGAATTTATAAGTGCCTTCATCTATTGTGCTCCTCCCAAAATCAAAATAGCGGTATCCTGATTCGATAGAATATTTAAGCATTTCCCAGTATAGAAGCATATTGGGAGCTGTTTTCCGGGATGCCCGATCGAATGAAGCCCATGGGTTTACAAGAGTGTCTCTGAATCCGGCTACGAATGAACACGCTACTGGTTTTAAATTATGGTAAACCAGAAAAAGACGATTTGATTGAGTCTGGGAATTGAGCATATTGGAGATGATTTTTTTTGAGTGTACAGGAGAGCCAAGAATCTTCATGTTAGAACTGAAGACATCATAGAAGTCATTCAGAAGTTCAATACCACCGATTCGTACAGTGCAACCTTCTTTTTGTGGTTTTCGAATCTGACTTCTCAGTTTTGATGAGAAAGATTTAAAAAGTTCTTCTGAAGATTCAGGTAAAAAAAGTTTTAATCGAACTTTATTGGAGATTAAATTTCTAAAACAGCAAAACTCAATTTTGTCCGGGAGAAGGAGTGGATATGCATGACGTAGCTCAATGTAGTCGCATTTAAGATGTTTTGATATTGCAAGGGCATAATTGAGAAGATATAGATTGACATACGGGTTGTTTGCGATTATTCCGCCGTAATCACAAAATGGGAGAGAAACCAGAGAATTGCCAAGAAATATACTTTTAATATGAAAAAGTGGAAGGACCCCGATGATTTGAGATCCTTCATGAGCAAACAAATAATAACTTTTATGATTGTATGTTTTTTCGATAACTGTTTTAAATGACGAAATATGATATACACTGGCTTCACTATGTTCTTTTACATATTCATCCCATGAATTTGTCTGAGTCTTAAGAATTGATATGTTGAGCATATTTCCCTGCTGTTTTTGAAACTTTTGATTCTGTACAAATATCTTCCATGTTCAAGACTGTCCCAATATCTCCCATGTTCAAGACTGTCCCAAGGCATTTTTTACCAATAACAGGATAGTCATTTGATATTATTTTGCGAAAATTGATTACATCTGTAATACCGGATTTAACAACGAGAATGTAATGTGAAAATGATTTTCCAAGTATTGCAGCATCCCCAGTAATGCCGATTGAAGGAGAATCTATGATCAGAAATCCCGAACCACTTGTTAATTCAACTTGTAAAGATGATAATAACTTTGATTGAAAAAGGCTCTGTGGATTTTGTATGCTTTTTCCACAAGAAATCAGTCGTAAGTGAGGAACAAAAGTATTTTGTATCGGTATCGAGATTGAAGATTTGTTTACTTCTGTATCTGAGGATAACAAATATTCAGACAATCCGGGTGATTTATTTGCAGAAAACATAGTGTGCAGATTACCACTTCGTAAATTGGCGTCAATCAGGACTGTTTCAAATCCCTGCTCTGCGAGGGCCATTGCAAGGTTGGCTGATATCGTAGTAGAACCTTCATTGGTATCCATTGCCGTTACAATAATGCTTCTTTCTTTTTTATTGAATAGTTCAAGGTTTACCTTTGTGGCAAGAGACCGGAAAAGATCTTTTGTATAGAAAGGAAAATATTTTTTATTCTGTAACAGAATATTGCCAGATTCATGAAAATTATTTGAATTTAATGATTCTGGTAAGATGGATTGAATTGTGTTTGCTTTACCTTTTTTTTTCTGACTGAATGGTTTTTTGATAAAAGGTATGGTACCCAGGAACCGGTAAGGAAGAAGTCTGGTGAGTTCATGTTCAGAGTGTACAGTTCTGTCGATGAAATCCATGAAAAGAGGAGGCATAAAAGAAATACCAAGTATACAGGCTGTCATTATAAGAAGCATTTGAATAATTTGCATATCAAGTGGAGGTGGAATTGGCTGGACAGCATAATCCATTATGTAAACATCAGAAATGTCAACAGATTCCATCACTTTAGTTTCGTTGTATTTACTTAATAAAGTAGAATAAATTTCTGAGTTTATCTGTTGTTTGCGTTGTAATTCAGCCAACTGGATTTCTTTGCCTGGAATTTGGCGTAATTGCGATGATATTTTATTTATTGAAATAAGTTTGTCATCATAATATTTTCCTAATTGAGAAGAAAAACTTTCCAATGCCTGTATTGCTTTGTTGCTCAGAGACAGATATCTGTTATCAAATGTTTTGAATATTGGATGATTTGAAGAATAATTTTGTCTGGCGTATTCCCTTTCGATCTCAATTCTTGTAAGTTCATTTTGGAGTGAATGTGCAGCCAGACTTCCATTGGTTTGTAGAAAAACAATAACCTCATCGGTTGTTTGTCGCTTATCATCAGAATTTGTGAATTTGTTTTTCAATCTTACAGCTGTTTCGAGCAAATCAGCTTTTTGTATTTTATCTGTTTCCAGTTGGACAAGTTCATTCATTACCTGTTGTGTATATGTACTTAACCCGACTGAAGGATGAGCAGAGAGAAAATTATTAAGATCTTTTCGGGCTTGTTCAAGTTGAGTTTCAGCAGATACTAACTGCATTTTATATGACTCTTGAACTTCTTTAATCCTTTTATTTCTAATATTTAAATTCCTCTGAATGAAAAGGTTCCCAATACAATTGACAATCTGCGTTATCAGTGAATAATCTTTTCCTTCAAGTGAAGCAGTAAAAAAATATTTTTGTTCCCGGGAATCGGGGCTGGTAACCTTTAGTTTCTCTACGATATTATCTATGGCTACCCTTTCAGGAATTACATCGAATTTAAATGAAAAAGGTTGCGCAGTAAAAGATTGAGTGAATTTTAAAAAAGCACCCGGAAAACGGATTGTCGAACGATTGGAAAGTGAACCACTCAAAACTGTTGTTTCTTTAATACCAGTATGTTTGTTAGAGTATGAAAGTTTATAACTTTTATTTGTTACATTACTAAATTTAAAATGATAAGTCCCATATTGTATAGTTGAATCTATATCCAGAGAATCAATAATTTCATAACGGGAATATTTTTTAATTTTAAGTTTTAATGATAAACTGTCTACTACTTCTTTAAGAAACGGACGGCTTACAATGAGTCTTTCTTTGTTTCTGTAAACTCCCCCGTAATCTCCAAAAGCATAATCTGAAGTCGGGCTGTCGATGCCAATTACAATGGTTGCAGATAATGGCGGTTTTACCATTATGCCAAAATTTCTTGCTCCGAAAAATGCAATAACAGCAACGATCGGAGCAGTTAAAAAAACATACCATTTCCATCTCCATAAAAGCTTTTTATAATGCCGTATATAGAATGAAAAATCAATATCCTTCCAGGATGATTGTAACGATTGATTCATATTATTCTCCCGAAATGTCAATTTGAATTAAGTCAAACAAGTAAAGTAAAAAGTTATCGGATATGACTATGCGTATCATTACAGTACCTTAAAGTGCAGAATCATGTTCTGGTTTAAATATTCAGAATAGAAAACGGAAGTAAAAAAAAGAAAAAAGTCGATATTTGTTATCAAGATACTGTCCATATTTTACCTGGTAGAAATGTAATTCGGAATCGGAAAATATTGAATTCACTACCTGCTGTATGAACTTGTCAATATCAAAGAACGCTCATTTTATAAAATGACTGATACCAATAAATATTTAGAGCGCAACCTACAGTTAAAGAAGAGCATAATTAAAAAAACAGGAAAACAGATCGATTCTGTAGTTACTTCTTCTATAAAAGTATTCAATAGGTATGCCAGATATTTATGGAGGGAATGTATAAGACCGGAATAGAAAATGATGAATTTGGCAGGAACACTTTTTGCAGCTTAATTGCAGAAAAAATCAGAGGTGTTGATGAAATTAGTAAAATTAATTTTATTACTGGTGTTAACAGTTTTAATAAATGGTATTGATGCAAAACTGAAATTAAAGGCTGGTACTCCACATGTGTTCATTCCACAACACCGACCTTTTGCGGATTCGCTAATGAAACAGTTAGAGGTTAAGTCTGGTTTTGGAATTACAGTATTTGCCAGAAACGTATGCGGTGCAAGAATGCTTGCTGTTGCCAAAGATAGTACTGTGCTTGTTACTTGCCCTGATGAAGGGCAGGTTATAGCTTTGAAAGATACCACAAGTAATGGTGTAGCGGATAAAATCAACATAGTTGTTGATTTTATCCAGGGTGTACACGGGATTGAGGTTTATGATGAAAATATTTATGTTGCGACATCCAGGAGTATATGGTTAATAAAGAAGGATAAAGACTCATACACTGCACCTGAACTTATTGTTGATGATCTTCCGCCGGGTGGACAACATCCTAACCGTACATTGGGTATCGGCCCTGATGAGAAACTATATATAAGTATAGGAAGTGAATGTAATGCCTGTATTGAAGATAATCCGGAACATGCAACATTAATAAAGATGGATCTGGACGGGAAAAACAGAACACTACATGCAAAAGGATTACGAAACACAATAGGTTTTGACTGGCACCCAGAAACGGGACAGATGTGGGGAATGGATCAGGGAAGTGATAACAGGGGTGATACATTACCACCTGAAGAACTGAATTTAATTGAGGAGGGAAGAGATTATGGATGGCCATTTGTATTCGGAAAATGGAAAATTGATCCGATTCTGGGATTGCCTGCGAAAAGGAAAATGTCTGGAACAGATTATCTCCTCTCAACAACACCTTCTGTAATGGAATACAGTGCCCATAATTCGCCTGTCGGCTTTGTTTTTTATAAAGGAGAACAGTTTCCAGCTTACTATAAAAATGGTGCATTTATTACATTCAGGGGATCGTGGAACAGAAGAATACCTGAAGGGTATAAAGTAGTTTTTTTAAAATTTAATGAAGGGAAACCTGTTCAATTTGAAGATTTTATAAAGGGATTTCTTATTGAAAACAAAACAGCACAATTTGGACGTTTAGCTGGAATCGCAGTATTACCTGATGGTTCGTTAATATTTTGTGATGATTCAAATGGAATGATTTACAGGGTGTTTCGTCGGAGATGAATAATGCAAAATCGTTTTGCACTAATCATGTATTTTGACAAAAAAATTCTATTCCTCTTTAATAATTTACTTTTATCTTTTATTGCCAATTGTTATACTCACTAAAATCCACACATCTGCTTTGTTGTTATATTGAATTTCCGGAGTAGTTTATTCGATGCACATAAAATGTTGGGGCTCCAGAGGGTCAATACCGGTTAGTGGTAAAAATTACCTGAAATATGGGGGTGAGACAACCTGTATTGAAGTCAGGTCATCAAAAGGTGATACTATTATAATTGATGCAGGTAGTGGTATTCGGGCTTTAGGTTTAAAGCTGATTAAAGAAAAACTATCAGGTGTTCATATCCTTTTTACACATACTCATCTTGATCATATTTTAGGATTTCCGTTTTTTTTACCTTTGTTCGATTCCTCTTTTATTATAAATGTTTATGGATATTCACATGATAGTTATAGTATTAAAAATATTCTAAATGGAATTATGCGTTCCCCCTATTTCCCGATAGATCTGGAAACTATTCAGCAGGCAATTAAGTTTATTAACATATCAGACAAACCGTTTAGAATCGGATCAATAGAAATTCAACCGATTTTTCTTAACCATCCTGGTGGGGGGTTAGGATATAGGTTTGAAGAAAATGGATCTGTGTTTATATTTCTAACAGATAATGAGTTACTTGATGAAATGACTGGAAAAATATTGTTTCATGATTATGTTGAATTCTGTAAAAATGCTGATCTTCTGATTCATGATGCGGAATTCAATAATGATGAGTATCAGAAATTTAAATTTTGGGGTCATTCGTCATATACAGAAGCGATAAGGCTTGGTATTAAGGCAAATGCAAAACGGATAGGTTTGTTTCACCTGAACAGCTCACGAACTGATGATCAGGTTGATTTTATGGTAAACAGTAGTAAAAATATAGTTTCTGAGCTTGATAGCTCTCTTGAAGTTTTCGCTGTGAATTGTGGCTTTAAGACAGTGGTTTAATCTGGCCGATTATCGAACTGACAATTAACTCTCTCCTGTAATTATCGTTATCGAAAGACTGTCGGGCGTTTCTTTCTGTACAAGCCAGGTTGTTACTTCAATTTCCGCAAAAAGGCTTGCGTAAAGTAATCGTTACTATTTTTGGTAATAGATCTGCATTTGTTATTTTTAAAAAAAATCACTTTTTCTTAATGTTGCTCTAATGTTATACTAAAGCGTCCAAAAATTAAACCATTAGAGGCATTTATTGCACTATAAGTGGGTATTTGCTATATTTTATCACTTTTTTCGACATGTTCAATTAAAAATGAATTATTTAGTGGCATTCCTGCACAATGGCAGATTTGAAAGGATTGTATAACCAATTTTCCTGACATGCATATGAGAGTGAAACGTGTAAATTAGATTATTTTAATGAGGTGAGATAAAGAGTATGGAAAAAACACAATTTCTTCCAGACGATGGTTCTCTTGCACTATATCTGAAAGAAATCGGGAAGAACAGAACCCTGACAATAGAAGAAGAAGCAAAGTTAGCTGTTCGAATACGCAAAGGAGAAAAAAAAGCGCTCGAGAAACTGGTTAAAGCAAATCTTCGTTTTGTTGTTAGCGTTGCGCGCAATTATCAAAATCAGGGTCTTCCGTTGAATGATTTGATCAATGAAGGTAATCTTGGATTGATCAGGGCTGCAAAACGGTTTGATGAAAAGAAAAATTTCAAATTTATTTCATACGCTGTATGGTGGATAAGACAGGCGATACTTCAAGCCCTTGCAGAGCAATCAAGGATAATAAAACTTCCTCTAAACAGAGTCGGAACGATTCACAAAATAGGTAAAATGCAGAGCAGGCTGGAGCAGAAATACCGGCGTCTTCCTAATGTGCAGGAGCTCGCAACAGAACTTAATATAGAAGAAACTGAAGTTCAGGAGACAATTAAAATCGGAAATAGTCATGTGTCTCTTGATGCACCTTTGCAGCATGGTGAAGATTCCAAACTGCTTGATGTTCTTCAAGACAGCAATCAGGAGAAACCAGATAGCGGATTAATGGAAATCTCTCTTCAGGATGAGATCAACAAGACGTTAGATACTCTTAGTGAGCGGGAAAAAGAGGTTGTAAGGCTGTATTTTGGTATTGGAGAGGAAACATCTCACACTCTTGAGGAGATTGGTCAAAGATTCAATCTTACACGGGAGAGAGCTCGTCAGATTAAGGAAAAAGCACTTAAAAGACTCAAACATTCCTCTCGTAGCAAAAGATTGTTAGCTTACAGAACGTAAAAATTAATTTTAGCGCAAAAACTGAATTTTTTGTTTATATTATCAATAATATAAACAGTTTTTCAGGAACCGGTAAATATGGATAAAACGATTCGATTTCTTCTATTAATCAGTTTTATACCGTTAATATTGTTTTCTACAGCTTTTGCCTCAGATAATAATAACAGAAACATAAATAAGAATACGGTTCTGAAAGCACAACCGTATAGTGTCAATCGGGATATAGCATTTATTTCAATTATGGGAAGTCGTCCAAGCTCCAGGCAGCTTCAGGGGTTTCAATGGGCAGTGCTGTATAATGCACAGGGACGAATGGTGCAAAAGGTAAGTATGAAAAATGATTCTATCTACTCCCTGGATAAAATGATTCAGGAAAATAAAACAAAAGGTCCCCTGTTAATTAAAATGTTTAAATAACTCTGATCCTCTCAAAACCGATTATTTCCTGAATAAATACTACCTCAATATTATAAACCCTCTCTTGAAGATTATAATCAAACAAAGTTTTTCATTCTGATGTTACTTAAATCAGAAGACTACTTTATGCGAGTCTTTTTCGCCACATTTGCATGTTAACAATTACTAATTATATTATAATTTTCAAATTCAATAGACAGGATGGTCCCATTATGCGTGCTAGGAACAATTTTGTCTCTCGCCTATATCCGCAACCATGTCCCGGGAGACATTGTTGTGTTTTTCGTTTATCTTTAGATATTCTTAAGATCTGTTTCGAATTTATAAAAAAAGCTCTTTTATCTGCAATTATGGGATACTGATACCGATACCAAAAAAATGCCAGGTAGATATATATTACCTTCACAGCCATAAAACCGTTTCTGCGGTAGTGCCGCTCGCGCAGCTCATCGAAAATTAAAATCGTCTCCATTTAGATATCAAGTTTACCATTCATGGTTTAATATTTAAAATCTGCCAGATGCATATATTTCAAGGATTTTTATTGGTTTTCTGATTACTGGCTTGAGTATAAAATTGTAGTCTGAAGAGTGATTAAGGTTTTACTGTGCATGTCTGTGGAATCATGTGATTATAGCAACACTTTTTATATTTGACATTTTTTAACATTGATGATAACCTTTACTTCATATAGTTAAGGATTTATAAAGTGAGTATCAGGGATATCAAACAGAAGCATAATTTACTGGTAAATAATATTCCTGGAGTCATATATGCTCTGGATAAACATGGTTATTTTACTTTCGTAAGTGATTCAGTTCAGGAGGTCCTTGGGTATGGTACTGATGAGCTTATAGGGCGTCATTTCAGTTATGTTATACATCCAAATGACATTCAATCTGTGAGCAGAGAATTTTTGCTTCCTCGTTTTAATGGAATAACTACCGGATCTGATCGATCGCCAAAATTATTTGATGAGAGAAGATCTTTTCCACGGATTACGAACAAGTTAAAAGTTCGTTTACGTTCAAAATCCTGCAAAGAAAAGACTGGTGAACAGGTTTTATTCTGTACTGTTAATTCATCAGGCCAATACTCAACCAAAACAAACGGGAAAAAGGTTTTTTGTGGTACAGCAGGAATAATTTTTGATGTAAATGCTGAAAAAATATCCCTTAGTTTGTTGGAACACTCTAAATATAGTGTGCTGGATCTTTTTACTCAGGCGCTGTCTCATACATATTGTAACATTTTTACAGGTATTTATGGTCATCTTCAATTGATTGAAATGCAGCTTGAGGAGAGCAGTAGTTTTAGTCCAAATATTGAGGCCATAAAAAATGGTATTGAAAATGCGATTTCATTTATTAAGCAGTTGGCACTGACAGTTAGTGAGACCCAAAAAGGCAGAGGCAGCCATAATCTTGAAGTCGTTATTCGTGAAACTGCTTGTGAAATATTTTCAGATTCTCAAGTTCAAATAAGTTGTGAAATCAATGATAGTTTATTTAGGCTTGATGTCGATCCGGATTATATTCATCATATTTTCAGGAGTATTTTTTATCATGTCAAGCGCTGCATTTTACCCGACAGTATAATTCAGGCTTCAATTTACCCTTGTAAAGAAATAAAAAGTTTTCCCAGGATGGATTGTAAATATTTAACTGTAGAAATCGAATTTCAACTTTCAGAGATATTAATTTCAGAGGTAGATACTGTTTCAAATGAATGCCGGGAATCTTTAGATAAAATTTCTTCATTAGCTTTATCCTATTCATTGTTGAAAAAGGCAGGTGGTTTGCTGGAATTAAGGAAAGAGGAAAAGCAGGGGATAATGGAGTTGTGTTTACCTGTTATAATTTCAGATTAAATAATACAAATGATTTCATAATTAATTTTAACTAATTATTTGACTTCGTGGCCATCTTTGTTATATATTCAACAAACTTATCTGAAATTTATGATAAATGTATTCAGTACATAGGAATGGTTCTATCATGAAAACTGTTGTAGTAGACACAAAATCGATCAAACGTGATTGGTATGTACTTGATGCAGCTGATCAGACTTTAGGAAGATTAGCATCAAAAGCTGCTCAAGTTTTAATTGGTAAAAACAAGACAGCATATTCACCGAACCAGGATCACGGAGACTATTTAATCGTAATTAATGCTGAAAAAATTACGCTTTCGGGTAAAAAGCCGGAAATGAAAGAATATTTTCGTCATTCAACCTATCCGGGTGGTGCAAAGTTTCGATCTTATAAAGAACAGATGGCACTTGACCCGACAAAGGTTATAATTCATGCGATTCATGGTATGGTTTCGAAAAATGCGCGTGGAAGAGCAATAATGAAAAAACTTCACGTGTATTCAGGAACTGAGCATCCGCATGCGGCACAGCAGCCCAAAGTGATTACATTGTAAAGAAAGTTAAACAAAAGGAGCTGGGCATTTTGGAAAACAGGTACAGTGGGACCGGTAAAAGGAAAAATGCAATAGCACTGGTTATTGTTCGTCCCGGGAAAGGTGAACGCACTATTAATGGTAAACCAATCCTGGAATATCTGAAGAGCGAAGTCTTGTGTAAAGATGTAGAGCAGCCGATCAATCTGGTGCAGATGAATGAAAGCATTGATGTAGTTGCTCGAGTCAGAGGTGGAGGCTTGAGCGGTCAGTCTGGTGCAATCAGATTAGGGATTTCCCGTGCTCTTGCACAGACTACTGAAGAAAACCACAAACTTCTTCGTAAAAATGGTTTTCTAACCAGAGACTCTCGTGTGGTCGAACGTAAAAAATACGGTCAGGCTGGAGCCCGCAAAAGATATCAGTTCTCAAAACGATAATTTTTCAATCATTATAAGCACATGGTGGAAGCAGGTGATGGGTGCTGTTCCTGAGATAAGGGGGCAGTCATCTTTCTGTGATGATCGCCGTGGTAGTTTAACCCAATTCAAGGAGTTTTTATGCCTTTAACTGTTCAAGATCTGCTTGAAGCAGGAACCCATTTCGGTCATCAGACAAAACGCTGGAACCCGAAAATGAAACGTTTCATTTTGTGCCCCAAAAATGGAATTTACATTATTGATCTTAATAAAACACTCGTTTCATTAAATAAGTTTCTGGAACGTGTAAAATCAGAAGCTTCCCGGGGCGGGAAAATATTATTTGTTGGAACTAAAAAGCAGCTTAAAGATAGTATTAGGGAAGAAGCGGAACGTTGCAATATGCCTTACGTTACAGAACGATGGCTTGGGGGAATGTTAACGAATTTTCAGACTATCAGACAAAGTATCGCCAAACTTGAGAAAATTGAAGCGATGGAAGCTAATGGTACAATTGAAGCCCTGCCTAAAAAAGAACGGTTGTTGCTTGCAAAAAGAAAAGAAAAACTGCTTTCGGTTCTTGATGGAATACGAAAAATCAGAAAATTGCCTTCAATAATTTTTGTAGTTGATACAATCAAAGAACATATAGCTATTTCAGAGGGAAGAAAACTTCAGATACCGATTGATGCTGTTGTTGATACCAATTGCGATCCGGATACTGTTGACTATCCTATTCCAGGTAATGATGATGCGATTAAGTCGGTGCAGCTTATTGCAAGAGCTGTTTCTGATACGATTCTTTCAGTGAACAAAACCATAACATCCGAAGAGATGAAAGTTGCAAAAGAAGAGAGTGGTAAAGAATCAGAAGCTGAAGATGTTTCTTTGGATGAAGAAGCGGTTGTTGGTGATGAAGAAACAAATGAAAAGAAACGGAAAGTCGTTCGCAAGAAAATCGTAAAATACTCTGAAGATAAGTAAAAGTTGTGCACACTAGCGCGGCTCATCATTACCGGCGATTTATTATCATGATGATTAAAGGAGATTAATATGTCAATTTCAGCAGCACAGGTAAAAGAACTTCGGGAGAAAACCGGTCTCGGTATGATGATATGCAAACAGGCATTAATTGATGCAAATGGAGATATGGCTCTTGCAATTGAAAACCTTCGTAAACAAGGCCAGGCTACTGCTGCAAAACGGGCTGGAAGAGCTGTCAAAGAGGGAAAAGTAACTATACTTTCTGAGCCTTCGTGTGGAGTTGTATTTGAAGTTAACTCTGAAACTGATTTTGTTGCCAGAAATGATGATTTTATAAATTTTGTTGCTCAGTTGGGAGAGGTCCTTCTAGAAAACAAACCAGCAGACATCGAAGCTGCAAAGAAAATAGCTTCTCCAAAATTTGATGGTGTAACGATAGAAAACCGGGTTACAGAACTTATCGGAAAAATCGGAGAAAAAATCACATTCCGCCGTTACCGTAAAATCGATGCAGATCCCCAGAACGAACGCATTTTTTCTTATTTACATGGTAACGGAAAAATCGGAGTTCTGGTTAAATTATCTGCAGAAAAACCTGAAACTCTTGACAGTGAAAATATGGCTGTTTTAGGGAAAGATATTGCCATGCAGATTGCAGCTGCCAATCCTATGGCTGTAAATAGGTCCAGTATTTCTTCTGACATAATCGCAAAAGAAAAAGAGATCTATTATACCCAGGCAAAAAGTTCCGGAAAGCCCGAAAAAATCTGGGACAAAATAATTGAGGGTAAACTGGCTAAATTTTTTCAGGAAGTAGCATTGGTGGAACAGCCTTTTATTCGTACTCCGGATATTAGTGTGACAGACCGAATAAATGAAACTGAAAAAGAGAATGGAACAAAAATTACCATCAAGAATTTTGTTCGATTTGAGCTTGGTGTTGAAGATTAATCAGTTATGGGTAGTCGATATAAAAGAATTCTCCTTAAGCTTTCGGGTGAAGCTCTTGCCGGTGAAAAAAGGTTCGGTATAAGTTCTTCTGTAGTTACAAAAATTGCAAAAGAAATCACCGAAATTCATAAACAAGGAATTGAAATCGGTATTGTTATCGGAGGCGGGAACATTCTGAGAGGGGCAACAACTGAAGGAGTTTCCCGTGTAGCAGGTGATACCATGGGAATGCTTGCTACTGTTATTAATTCATTGGCAATGAAAGAACACCTTCAGAATAACGGTGTCAATTCAAAAATACTTACTGCTGTAAATATTGACAGCGCAGGAGAATTTTTTACAACGCAAAAGGCTAATGAATCATTTAAAAAAAGAGAGATTGTAATCATTGCTGGCGGTACTGGAAATCCGTTTTTCACTACAGATACGGCTGCTGCTCTCAGGTGTGCAGAAATAGGTGCTGATGTATTATTGAAGGCTACCAAAGTTGATGGCATTTATGACAGCGATCCTGTTAAAAATCCCTCTGCTATCCGTTATGAGCATATCAGTCATAGTGAAGCAATAGAAAAAGGGTTGAAAGTAATGGATGAAACAGCTTTTTCTTTCTGTAGAGAAAACAATATCCCTATTATTATTTTTAAACTTACTGAGGATGGAAATCTCCGCAAGTGTATTGAAGGGCAACCAGTAGGGTCAATTATCACAACAGGAGGATGATGTGGGAGCAATTGAATCAGTCTGTTCAGACACCAGTCGGCGAATGCAGAAAGCAATTGATAGCTTAAAAAAAGATCTTTCCAGAATACGCACAGGTAGAGCAACACCGGCATTACTCGATAACATTACTGTGGATTATTATGGATCACCCCTCCCGATCAATCAGGTAGCAAACATATCGGTTCCTGATGCCAGAATGCTTGTAATACAGCCCTGGGAAAAAAACATGATGCAACCGATTGAAAAAGCTATACTTACTTCTGATTTGGGACTTAATCCGCAAAATGACGGTAATCTTATCAGAGTTCCAATTCCACCCCTTTCTGAGGAACGGAGAAAAGAGCTTTTTAAAGGTTGTAAAAAAACCGGTGAAGAAAGCAAAGTTGCAATTCGTAATATAAGACGTGATGCGAATGAAAAGCTGAAAAAAGCAGAAAAAGATAAAGAAGCCACTCAGGATGAAGTAAAAAAAGGTTTAGACGAAATTCAGAAACTCACTGATAAATTTGTTAAAACTGTGGAAGATCTCCTGGTTCAAAAAGAAAAGGAGATAATGGAAGTCTGAGGCTTTTATCGGTTTAGTTCTATAAAGAACCCCTGGGGAAAAACCACAGGGGTTCTTTGTTTTAGATGCAACAACTCAATCTCTAATATATATTTAATAGTTTTTAACCTTGATCAGTCGATTATTCCTGAAAAGTGAGGTTAAAACATTAAAAACAGCTGCTATGCGATAAACACGATTGTGTTTCTTTATGGAATGTGGCAAGCTTTTTATAGTATTCTTGAAATTGCGCATCATGGAACAAACAGGAATTAAGTGATTTCGGCAGATATTCCTGGAAATAATAAGGAATAACAATAAAATGAACATACCCTGTCATATTGGCATAATTATGGACGGCAATGGGCGATGGGCCAGACAACGGGGGCTATTACGTTCTGCTGGACACAGAGCAGGTACTGATGCTACCAGAGAGATCGTAAGAGTTTGTGGTGAATTAGGAGTTTCGTATCTTACTATATATGTGTTCTCTGCTGAGAATTGGGGTCGACCAATAACCGAAGTTTCCCGTTTAATGGATCTTTTGGTTGAGATGACAAAAAAAGAGATTAATAATCTAAATGCCAATAATGTCAGACTGCAGGCAATAGGGGATTTAACACGACTGCCTTCTAAGACCAGAAAAGCCCTTATAACAGGAATAGAAAAAACAAAAGATAATTCGGGGCTGACACTCAATCTGGCTATCAGTTATGGAGGAAGATCAGAAATCGTACGGGCTGCCAGGCTTTTTGCCAGGGAAGCAGTTAAAAACCCGTCAATGATTGACAGTCTGGATGAAGATGGTTTCAGCAGCTATCTTTTTACAGCGCAAATACCCGATCCAGAGTTGATAATTCGTACTGGCGGAGATATTCGAATCAGCAATTTTCTGTTGTGGCAGTCGGCATATTCCGAACTGTATGTAACCGATACGTTATGGCCGGATTTTAATAAAGAATCTCTTATTGCTGCTATTGAGGATTTCAACAATAGAGATAGACGATTCGGAAAAGTTAAAGAGTAGTGCAATGACAAATCTTACAAAACGTCTGTTATTTGTGCTTTGGGCTGTCCCCCTGGGATGGTGGCTCATAAATAGCAGCTTCTCTGTTTTACCAGAATCAATAGTAACTATTTATCCTGGTCAGATTGCAGTTATAGCACTGATTTTTATTTCAAATTTTGAATATACAAGAATGTTGAAAATTTTTTATCCCCGTAATGCATTCTGGTTAAGTTATCTTTGGCTTGGAATACAATTTTATGGTTTTTTTGATAAGAATTTAGCTTTGCCTTCAAATATGAGTTTTTTTATACTTTTTTTTCTTATTGCACTTGAAGCTTTTATATGGGGACGAAGAAATCAGCGCAAGCGATGGGTGCGGGCAAGCCTGCTTTTCAGTGGTACAGCATTTCTATATGTCGCTGCAATCTCTCTTTTAAACTTTTACAGCGAACCATTCCAGTTATTATTCCGTTCCTACTCTCATCCTATGTTGTCTCAGGTCGGGATTGTGTTAGTAATCGGAACTGTATTTGTATGTGATTCAGCAGCTTATTTTATAGGGTCTGCCTGGGGGAAAACCCATTTCAGCTCAATAAGTCCGAAAAAGACCGTTGAAGGCAGTATCGGTGGACTTGTAGCTTCAATACTGGTATGCAGCATAGGTTGGTTTTTTCTTGCATCACCCGGGTATACTCGCTGGCTTGGGATTGTATTAGGATTATTGATTGGTGTATTTGCTCAGATTGGCGACCTGCTTGTTTCTCTTATGAAAAGATACTTTCGTGTTAAAGATTCATCTGGTCTGATACCCGGGCATGGCGGAATACTTGATAGATTTGATTCTGTTTTCTTCTCTGCACCTATTATCTCTCTCTTTACCTGGGTAATCAGTAAAATAGTAGCAAATTAAGGCTTTATGAAAACTTCACAAAAAAAAATCATCTTATTGGGTTCAACCGGATCAATCGGATCCAATACACTGAATTGTATTCGTAGATTTGCTGATAAATTCAAGATTACCGGATTGGCTGCCGGGCAGAATGTAAAAGAACTCATTACTCAAATTGAAGAGTTTATGCCATCATCGGTTTATATTGCAAACCCTGAGGCTTCAAAGCTGATAAATCAAAAATTCGGTTCGTCTATACAAGTTTTTGAAGGTGATAATGGGTTGGAATCTCTTGTAAATACAACCGAATGTGATATTGTAGTAAATGCTCTTGTTGGTGCAATCGGGTTGCGGCCAACAATCTCAGCTTTAAAACGAAATAAAAGAGTTGCACTGGCTAACAAAGAGAGTCTGGTTATCGGGGGGGATTTGATTCAGAAATTGCTCAACGGAGGAAATGGCGAACTGCTTCCTGTAGATAGTGAACACAGTGCTATTTTTCAGTGCCTCTCGGGAGTGAAAGAATCGGTTATTGAGTCTATTATCCTGACAGCTTCAGGTGGTCCTTTTCGTAATCTCGGTGAAGACCGATTTTCGTCAATTACACCCGATCAGGCTTTGAATCATCCGACCTGGTCTATGGGAAGGAAGATTACAATTGATTCTGCAACTTTAATGAATAAGGGATTTGAAGTTATAGAGGCACACCATCTTTTCAGGCTTCCTTATTCACAATTACGTGTATGGATTCATCCACAATCCATAATCCACTCTCTGGTTGAGTTTCATGATGGTGCAATAATGGCTCAACTTGGATTACCCGATATGGAACTGCCGATTCAGTATGCACTTAGTTATCCTGAAAGATTTCCCATGAATGGAAAACGGCTTTCTCTTCCGGAAATAGGAGATCTTCAATTTCTAAATCCGGATTTTGACCGGTTTCCCTGTCTGCGATTGTGTTTTGAAGCTGGTGAGGAGGGGGGAACTGCTCCAACTGTTATAAATGCAGCAAACGAAGTTGCAGTGCAGGCTTTTCTGAACGGGAAAATCTCATTTACAGAAATAGGTGAAATTGTGGCATATGCATTGCACAATCACAGAACGGTTCCAGCAGATTCAATAAAAATTATTGAAGAAGCAGATATTAAAACCAGAAAAACTATCCACCGTAATTTTTTAAACAAAAGGTAAAAAAGTGACTTCAATTTTAATGGTGATTATTGGAATTATTGTATTAGGAGTTTTGGTATTTATTCATGAGCTTGGCCATTTTCTTGTAGCTAAATGGTGTGGAATAAAGGTATTGGCATTTTCATTGGGATTTGGTACACCAATATTTAAAAAAAATGTCGGCGATACGGAATATCGTATCAGTGCTATTCCGTTTGGCGGATATGTAAAAATGGCTGGAGAAAATCCTGAGGACGAGAGAGAAAATGCACCTGATGAATTTCAGTCTAAGCCTGTATGGCAAAGAGCTTTAGTTGCCTTTGCAGGTCCCGCAGCCAATTTTATTTTTGCACTTCTGATGCTTTGGGTAGTATTCATGTGGGGAGTTGATCGGCCATTATATTATGAGCGTCCAATTCTTGGAGCCGTTTCGGACAGTTCTGCTGCTCAGAAGGCCGGGTTACAGGCCGGTGACAGTCTTATCACTATAAATGGCAAACAGATTGAAACATGGGATGACATTGAAAACATCTTTGTTCAACAGGAACAGCAATACAGTATCACTTATTCACGAAATAGTGATATCTACAATACAACTATTAAACCAGGAAAAAAAGGTTCAGGGATACCCAAAGATCCTACGGAAGGGTTATTGCCTCCTTTGCCGGCGATTGTTGCTGATGTAAATCCTGAATCTCCTGCATCAGAAGCCGGTGTGCAATCTGGTGATTCGATTGTAACTATAAACGGAAAGAAAATTTTTTCGTGGTTTCAGTTATTGAGTATGGTTGAGAATTGGAAACCGGGAAAAGCACTGGAAGTCGTTGTAGAAAGGGATGGTTCTTTTGAGACAATGTCAATAGAACCGCAATACAATGAAGAAGCGAAGCGCCGTCTTATAGGAATCAGGGTGAGTGAAGGAAAATCGCGTACGATTCGTTATTCTCCGGTTATCGCTGTAAATAAAGCTGTAGAAAAAAGCTGGGAATATACAACAATGATATTTGATGTAATCGGGAAACTGATATCGCGTGAAGTATCTGCGAATCAGCTTTCAGGACCTATCGGTATCATTCCAGCTTCGGGCTTTATGTTATTTCAGGGGCTTTCACCGCTGTTAAATTTTATGGCTCTTATTGGAATTAACCTGGCAGTATTGAATCTGATGCCTTTAGTAATAACTGATGGCGGGTTACTCTTTTTTCTGCTTCTTGAAGCGATTCGGAGAAAGCCATTGTCGGTAAAATCTCAGTTGTTCATTAATAAAATCGCAGTTGCTTTTTTTCTGCTGTTATTTCTTTTTGTTACTTTTAATGACTTTAAAAGGCTTCCGGAGTATTTTCGAATTTTTGGTAAATAATAAAGTACAACCGAAGGTGTGTACTTTATTATTTGTTAAAAGTGAAAAGAATTAAACTTTTTTTCTGCCAAAAAAGAAGTAACTGAGTGGACCCAAAAAATTAATTAAGGATATCAATCTCCACCTGGTCTTGCTTCCCTTGATCTGTTCGGAAGGCCGGATCCAGATATCAGTCATTGCAGCTATAAGAAGAGTAATTTGTACTATTGCAAGTAGTATGATTACTCTCTTATGTTTTGGTTTCATGGTTTTCCAGGATTTCATTTTCATTTCCTTTTACTCAGGTTATTAATGATGCGACCAAAAGGACAAATAGTAGCTGAACCGTCCATCCAATAAGAACAACACCAATTGCGCGCAGTGTGGACGAATAATCAAGTGCCTGACGAACAGCTATAATCATGGCAACCAGCATCCATACAGAAGAGATTATCGACAGTACTGTACCAGCACCTGGAATTAATCCAAAAATTCTGATAATTCCCGGAGAACTGGAAAAGCCGATCGTTCTTAACAGTTGTCCTAAATCTGCTTCTGTCTGTGGCTCCGGCATCAGTTTCGTACCAATAAAATAAGTTAAAAACGACCAGATAAACCACCCCAATAACGCAGAAAGTGAAATCCAGCCGATACCTTGAACACCTGCTTCATAGATATTCCCTATGCCAGCGGCAACAGAAGCGATCAATACTACCAGCATCGCAGGTAACAGAGCAGATGCGTCTGCTTCCACTTCTTCGTACAGGGAAGAATCCAGCCTGGCAGCTCTGAATATATTTTTTAGAAATCGTACCATAACTGCTAATCTTCCAGTGCTGCTTCAAGGCTGATTGGAACATTCAGGGCGCGTGATACCGGGCACTCCTGTTTTGCTTTGGCAGCCAGTTCCTGGAAAAGTTCGTTTGTGATGCCTTGTACAGTTGCTTTTGTAATAAGATCAATTCTGGTGATACTGAATTCATTATTTTTCTTTTCAAGATGTACTCTGGATTTTGTGTCGATATTGTTTGGTTCAAAACCCTCTTTTGCAATTAGCATAGAAAGAGCCATAGAGAAGCAACCTGCATGTGCCGCACCAATAAGTTCTTCTGGATTTGTACCATCTTGTTCCTGAAATCGTGTTGCGGCTGAATACGGGCTTTCAAACCTTCCGCTTTTGACTCGCATCCTGCCGTTACCAGTTTCCAGATTACCTCTCCATAGTGCTTCACCAACTCTGACAGCCATAATACACCTCCAAATTAAGGATTTAGAGTAACTTCCCAGGTGTTAAAATGCCATCGCTTTGCGCTTCAGATGATGAACCTGTTATAAAGACAGCATTTTTAACATGTGGAAAGTCACCAGTTCCCTGTAACTATAGAATAAGGATACCTGAGTAGTTACAATTTTAAAATCAGAATATCCTACAATAATTGTGCCATAAAAAGGCAGGTGTAAAAAATTTTTTTCGTTTCTGGAATTTTGTAGTTTCGGAAAAACAGAACGGATATAGCCATGTGTTATGGATGTACTGACATTAATTAATTCAAAAAGAGTGGTGTGATGTTTTAATCATATAAGCTTATGTGCTGCAGATTGCCGGAAAGTTGTCGGGTTTAGCGGATTTTCCGGTTTAAATAATATCAGTTAAAAAAGATTAATTTTTCACTGTATTCTCAATAACTTCAATCACTCTCGCAATTCCATTCGACATATTACTTTTTTCCATGGTTTTGATAAATTCATCTTTGTCGGAAAATGTTTTATTTACATTATTAATCAGTGCGTCTGGTGTCAAACTGGATTGCTTTAATATCCTGCTGAAACCCTGTTTTTCAAAAGAATGTGCATTCAGGATCTGGTCTCCCCGGCTTGCATTTGTTTCGAGGGGAATGAGTAAATTAGGTTTCCGAAGAGAAATTATTTCAAAAAGGGTTGTTGCTCCGGAACGGGAAATTACAAGGTCTGCGAGTGCAAACAGATGCGGAAGTTCTTCGTTTACATACTCAAATTGGCAATATCCCTTCCGTTCTGTTGTACTTGAATTACCTTTGCCGCAGAGATGGCAGATGTTAAAATTATTCAACATATTGTCAAGAGATTTCCGTATACAGGAATTTATTGCTTCTGAACCCTGACTTCCACCAATAACGAGAATCACCGGTTTGTCAGTGTCGAATTTGCAAAGCTTTCGACCTTTTTCTTTATCTCCGTTGAAAAGAGAGTCCCTTACAGGAAGACCTGTGAGAACAGCACGATCTGAAGGCAAGTATTTTGCAGTTTCAGGA
>Ga0079223_10000002_pt1 | contig 62575 bp, 49 predicted proteins | sample Stecom2011_FD_75072 | JGI IMG/M metagenome (GOLD analysis project Ga0079223, IMG submission 75072) | Agricultural soil microbial communities from Utah to study Nitrogen management - Steer compost 2011 | ecosystem: Environmental > Terrestrial > Soil > Agricultural land | place: USA: Utah...
CAGCTTGGACATTGGATAGGCAGCAATGCAGACCAATTTTTTATTTCATTAAGGAAATGGATTGTTAGAGGATTGATGATTAATCTTTGGGGTGAAATTGTAAGAAAAGGGCAGACAGAGCTCCCAAAACAGCAGTATGAATTACCATATCCTCCTGTTTTATATGGAGAAAGATTTTCCATGAAAACCATAGGCATTGAAGCAGAATATGAAATTTTCAGAAAATTATTCGGGAAAATATATTTTAATTATTCAGATATATCAGATGAAGAAGAAGGGAGAACGCCCGGGTTCAAAACCGGGGCCGGAAATAATTTTGGGTTTACAATCGGTTATGGTTTTTAATTTGTAAGGAATATTCTTTTTTATTCTGCATATCATTTCTTTTAATATGCCTTTTCCTTCAATTCTCTCTATATTTGTAATCAAATTTTTTTAAGTAAAAAGTGAAGTTTTAATGAAAGGTATAATTCTGGCGGGGGGCTCAGGCTCGCGACTTTACCCTGTTACAAAAGTTTACAGCAAACAGTTAACGCTGATTTATGATAAACCATTAATCTATTATCCTTTATCAATATTAATGCTGGGAGGAATAAGGGATATTCTTATAATATCAAACAGAGAAACTATTCCGCTTTATCAAAATTTATTTAACAGCGGAGAGCACCTTGGATTAAAGATTTCATATAAAGTTCAGGAAGCACCAAGAGGAATTGCAGAAGCATTTATCATTGGTGAAGAATTCATCGGTGATGATGATGTTACTCTTATTCTTGGCGACAATATTTTTTACGGCTACCTCGAATTTTATTACGATGCGCTAAAAAATAATAAAGGGGCAACAATATTCGGTTACAGGGTACAGGACCCCGAACGTTACGGCATAATTGAATTTGACAGTAACGGTAAAGCATTATCGATTGAGGAGAAACCCAAAAAACCTAAATCTTATTATGCTGTTCCCGGTTTATATATTTACAATAATGAAGTACCGGCAATAGCAAAAAACCTTAAACCTTCTGCAAGAGGTGAACTGGAAATTACAGATGTTAACAGGGTTTATCTTGAGCGAGGTCAGCTTAAGGTTGTCAGAATTGGCAGAGGCGTTGCATGGCTCGATACCGGTACACCAGAAGCACTTCTCCAGGCTTCTAATTTCTTTGGTGTTATTGAAGACAGGCAGGGACTTAAAGTTGCCTGCGTTGAAGAGATAGCTTTTAAAATGGGATTCATAAACAGAGATAATTTTGAAAATCTTATCAATTCAATTCCTGCCTGTTTGTACAGGGATTATCTTGAAAAAATATTGAAAGAAGCGGATGGAAATTTCTAAAACAGATATAGAGGGTTTGCTTGTTATAAAACCAAAAGTATTTACAGATTCACGTGGCTACTTTTTCGAATCTTACAGAAAAGAAACTTTACTTGAACATGGTGTTAATGCAGATTTTGTGCAGGGTAATATTTCCAAATCAAGGAAGAATGCCGTAAGAGGTTTGCATTACCAGGTTGGAAAAAATGCACAGGGTAAATTGTGCCAGGTAGTTTCAGGTAAAGTTTTAGATGTTGCTCTCGATATCAGGTTTAATTCACCAACTTTCGGCAAATATTTTTCTTTAGAACTTTCGGAAGAAAATCATACAATGCTGTGGATACCTCCGGGATTTGCACATGGTTTTTCTGTTTTATCAGAAGAAGCAATTTTTCTATACAAATGTACTGCATACTATAGTAAAGAAGATGAGAGATCTATTTTATATAATGATCCCGATCTTAATATTGACTGGAAAGTTGAGAACCCGGTTGTTTCTGAAAAAGATATGAAAGCAAAATTATTTAAAGATATAGATAAAGATTTTATTTATGATAGGGTTATGATTTGATTGTTCAGAATGAATGTTTTTAGTTAAAAATTTTTTTAGAAAAGGAAAACAAAATGAAAGTCCCACTGTTAGATCTTAAACCCCAGTATCTTTCACTTAAAAAAGAAATTGATGATGCAATAGCTAAGGTAGTTGAATCACAGCATTTCATTCTGGGTCCAGAAGTTGAAAACATGGAAAAGAAGCTTTGTGAATATCTCGGCTGTGAATATGCTTTTGGAGTTTCATCAGGCACAGATGCTTTACTTGTTGCATTAATGGCAATTGATATTAAGCCGGGTGATGAGGTAATTGTACCTGATTATTCATTCTTTGCAACTGCAGGTGTTGTAGCCCGTTTAAATGCTGTTCCTGTTTTTGCAGATGTTGATCCTGTTACCTTTAATATTAATACTGATGATTTTAAGAAGAAGATTACAGCTAAAACAAAAGCAGTTGTTCCTGTTCATCTTTACGGACAAAGCTGCGAAATGGATTCAATTGTTCAGATAGCTTCAGATAATAATATTAAAATTATTGAAGATGCTGCACAGGCAATTGGTGTGCAGTATAAAGATGGAGAGTTTGTAGGAACTATTGGTGATATTGGCTGTTTTTCATTTTTTCCGAGTAAAAACCTCGGCTGCTTCGGAGATGGCGGGCTTGTAACAACAAACAATAAAGATCTTGCCGATAAACTTAAAATGCTCAGAGTTCATGGTGGAGAAAAAAAATATTATCATAAGATGGTCGGCGGAAATTTCAGGCTTGATGCACTGCAGGCAGCAGTAATTTCTGTTAAGCTTCCTCATCTCGATTCATGGTCAGAAGCAAGAAGAAAAAATGCTTCACTTTATACAAAATATTTTATAGAAGCAGGTTTATCTGAAGAAGAGGGAATGATAGAGTTTGATGATAAGAATAAAGTTCTTCTTCCAAAAGCTGTTTATAAATCATCAGGTGTTAAGAATTATCATATCTATAATCAATATATAATAAGAGTTCGGCAGAGAGATAAGTTAAAAGAATATCTCACAAAAAATAATATTGGTAATGAAATTTATTATCCTGTTCCTTTCCATCAACAGGAATGCTTTTCTTATTTAAATTATTCCGATAGTGATTTTCCTGTATCTGAAAATCTTTCAAAAACTACACTTGCACTTCCTGTTTATCCTGAGCTTTCCGAAGAGCAGATAAAATATGTCGTTGAAAAAATAGATGAATTCGTAAAAGGCAATTAGTCAAAAAATGAAAACATTTAAAATTATTCTTTCTATAATTCTTTTCTCTCTGTCTTTAAGTTTAAATGCACAGGTTGTTTATGAACCTCTGCACAGAGATGTATATAATTTCCTCAGCCGTCTTGCTCAAAAAGGATTAATTACTCTTGATGACCAGGTTAAACCATTAACAAGAATTTACATCGCAAAAAAACTACTTGAAGCCGATTGTGAGAAATGTCTTACTCCTTTAGAGAAAGAAGAGCTTGAATTTTTTATGAAAGATTATGCACACGAGTTTTCTTTCATTAATAATTATCTTCTTTCAAGACGAAGCGGTATTGCAAGGAAAGATAATAAAGGAAGATACCGGCTGTTCTTTTACAATGATGATCTTTTCAAAATTAATGTAAGTCCTATACTTGGTTTTAAAACAGGGTACAGGGATAGTGAAAGATTAAATCATCTCTGGAATGGTGTTTCGCTGTATGGTTATTTAGATGACTGGCTTGGTTTCAGTTTTGATTTCCGTGATAATACTGAAACAGGAAAAACAATAGATAAAAGAAAAATATTTACACCTGTAACAGGAGTTAATGCCCGGACAGATCAGAATGTTGCTTTCTATAATCCCAACAAAATGGAGTATAGTGAAGTTAAAACTACAATATCTGCTAACTGGTCGTGGGGTACATTTACAGTAGGCAAAGAATTTTTTGAATGGGGTTATGCTGAAGGAGGTAATCTTGTACTTTCACAAAAAGCTCCTTCATTTCCTTTTATAAGACTTGATTTAAAACCAGTGAAGTGGTTAAGCTTCAATTATATTCATGCCTGGCTACGTTCCGATGTAATTGATTCATCAGATATTTATTACGGACCCATTTCTAACAGATTTCATTTCAGGGAAAAATATCTTGCAAGTCATACTTTAACACTATATCCTGTAAAGGGATTAAACCTGTCTATTGGTGAATCAATGGTGTATAGTGACAAACTTGAGCTTTCTTATCTTATGCCATTTATGTTTTTCAGGCTTGCCGATCACTACCTTAGTAAGCATCTTAATGCTTCAGGTTCTAATGCACAGATGTTTGCATTTGTAAGTTCAAGAAATCATATAAAAAATACCCACTTATACAGCACTCTTTTTATTGATGAAATAACACTCAGTTATCTGTTTGATTCAGAAAGACAAAGGAATCAGTTTGGTTTTTCTTTTGGCGGATCAGTTACTGATCTTCCTGTTAATAATTTAACTCTTAAACTTGAATACACTAAAATTTTCCCATTTGTTTATATTCATAATATTCCAACAACTACTTATGAAAATGCTTCTTATCTTTTGGGGCATTGGATGGGAAGCAATGCAGACCAGGTTTATGCTTCTTTAAATTACAGGTTTATAAGAGGACTTGAAGCAACGGTGTGGGGGCAGTATATCCGAAAAGGTGACCCCGGAACACCCGAGCAGCAGCTTCGTGAAAAACCTCAGCGTCCTTTTCTTTTCGGGCTTCGGACAAACTATTCTTATTTAGGTTTTTCTTTCAGTTATAATTTTATTCATGAGCTTTTTGTTAAAGGTGAATTTCAATATCTGAATATATCATCTGAGCAGGAAAATAATTCTTTTGTTGATGATGATATGACTGAATTCTATATATCATTGTATTATGGTTTGTAATTATGAAGAATGAAAAAATTTATGTTGCCGGTCATAATGGTATGGTTGGTTCTGCAATTGTAAGGGAATTAAAGGCAAAAGGTTTTAATAATTTATTATTAAGATCTTCCGGTGAAATTGATTTGAGAAGACAGAAAGATGTTGAAGAATTTCTTCTCTCAGAAAAACCTGATGTTGTAATTGTTGCTGCTGCAAAAGTGGGAGGTATTCTTGCAAATAACACTTACCGTGCAGAATTTCTTTACGATAACCTGATGATACAGAGCAATGTGATTCATTCATCTTATCTTGCCGGAGTAAGTAAATTAATTTTTCTCGGAAGTTCTTGCATTTATCCTAAACTTGCACTTCAGCCTCTTAAAGAAGAATATCTTCTTTCAGATTATCTTGAATACACAAATGAACCTTACGCAATTGCGAAGATCGCAGGAATAAAAATGTGTGAAAACTATTTTAAACAATACGGAACAAATTTTTATTCTGTAATGCCGACAAACCTTTACGGTATAAATGATAATTTTGATCTTAAAACATCTCACGTTCTTCCTGCATTAATCAGAAAATTTCATGAAGCTAAAACAGAAAGTAAGGATAAAGTTATTTTATGGGGAACCGGCAAGCCTTTAAGAGAGTTTCTTTATGTCGATGATCTTGCAGAAGCTGTTGTATTCCTGATGGAAAAAATTAATGCCGGAGATATTTACAATAAAAATATAACTCATTTAAATATCGGGACAGGTAAAGATATTTCAATTTCTGATCTTGCATTATTGATATCTGATATTATAGGCTTTAAAGGTAAAATTGAATATGATACAACCAAACCAGACGGAACCCCTCGCAAGCTGATGGATGTTACAAGAATAAATGAACTCGGCTGGAAATATAAAACCGAACTCCGCCAAGGAATTGAAAAGACATACGAGTGGTATCTGAGTTCAATTAAAAATTAAAGTTTGCGTAATTGCATGTCAAAAATTGATCAGAATGAATGGAAAAACGATTTTATTTTTAAGAGAGGTTATAGAAAAATATAATGATATACCCAATGACAAATAAATCATGCACCAATGCAATCCTGCATTCAAGCCAAAGTGCTGAACTTAAACTAAGAGTAATTTCTAATTTTTAATTACAATTTTTAATTGTGTCATGAAACGTGCATTAATCACCGGGATAACCGGACAGGACGGAAGTTATTTAACTGAAATTCTTCTTAATAAAGGATATGAAGTTCACGGGATTATCCGCAGAAGCAGTTCTTTTAATACAGGGAGGATTGATCATCTTTACAATGATCCTGAGATATTAAATAAAAGAATGTTTCTGCATTACGGCGATCTTGTTGATACGAGTAATCTCAACCGGCTACTTGAAAAAATTGAACCTGATGAAATTTATAACCTTGCCGCACAGAGTCATGTTAAAGTTTCATTTGAAGTTCCTGATTATACTGCTCAGGTGGATGCACTTGGTACACTCCGCTTTTTAGATGCTATAAGAGAAGTCGGACTCCGCAAAGTTAAATTTTACCAGGCATCGACAAGCGAGTTGTTTGGTAAAGTACAGGAAGTTCCACAGAATGAAAAAACTCCCTTCTATCCCCGTTCACCTTACGGGGTTGCAAAACTTTACGGCTACTGGATTATAGTAAACTACAGGGAAGCTTATGATATTTTTGCTTCAAACGGAATTTTGTTTAACCATGAATCACCGAGAAGGGGCGAGACATTTGTATCAAGAAAAATAACCCGTGCTGTTTCAAGAATTGCTGCCGGTATCCAGGATGTTTTGCTGCTTGGTAATCTTAATGCTAAAAGAGACTGGGGTTATGCCCCCGAATACTGCGAAGGTATGTGGATGATTCTTCAGCATAATAAACCGGATGATTTTGTTCTTGCTACCGGTGAAACAAGAACTGTAAGAGAATTTGCCGAACTGGCTTTTAAAGAAATCGGAATTGAAATTAAATGGTCGGGTAAAAATGAAAATGAAAAAGGAAAAATAAAAAGTATTAATTGGGATATTGCAAAAAAACTTATCGGGCAGAATGTTTATGATAAATCAAGACTTAAACTGAATGAAAAATTAAAAACCGGAACTACTGTTATTGCAGTTGATCCTAATTATTACAGACCTACTGAAGTAGATCTTTTAATTGGTGACCCATCAAAGGCAAGAAAACTTCTCGGCTGGAAAGCCAAAACTAAATTTACTGATCTTGTTAAGATTATGACAAAATCAGATCTTGAGAAAGTATTAATGAGAGGATATTAACTCGAACTAAAACCTCCGGGATTCGAAGAAATGTTTTTTGTTCTTCTTCTTACAAAGAATATTACTGCTGCAAGAAGAATAACAGAAAGTCCCGCCAGGAAAATCGATATCTCGGGTTTTGATTTTAATTCTATACTTTCTGTATTGCCGCTCAAAATAAATGCACTCCAGAAATAAGGATTGGGAGAATAATTTTTTATAAAATCTATTTTAGCCAATCTCATCGCTTCATCTTTATCATAACCTTCACTTAATTTTTGATAAAGCAGAGTCATCAGTTTTGATGTAAACTTATCATTCACTTCCCATAACGAAACCACAACACTCTTACTTCCCGCTTCAAAAAAAGCTTTGGTCATTCCAATAATTCCTTCCGATGCATCAATATTTCCCAAACCTGAATTACACGAACTCAGCACAACCAGTTCGCTGTTAAGTTTTAGCTGAACAATTTCACCAGCTTCAAGAAAACCATCATTCTTCTCATCATTATTGTTTGAAAAGAAAATAACCGGCTGCTTATTAAATAAAAATGAATGAGTTGAAAGATGAATAATTTTTGAAAGCTCGGCATTCTCTTTAAATCCTGTTTCAGTGGCATCATTATCTGTAAGAATTTTATCTGCATTAATAAGACTGCTGATAGAATTAATTTCTTCCCCGGAATATTTTAAAGGAAGCATAGAAACATTTCTCGGCAAACCTGTCGAGCCTTCCAGTAAGCCTCTCCGTTCAGCATACTGATCATTTTGATTATTTATTTCAGGATTTCCCGCTATAAGAATATTATCACCTGCCTTTAGTTTATTCTGCTTCTGATGTACGAATACCGATGCCGAAGGTGTATAAGAAATATTATAATGATAGATTAAATAATCTTTGTCGCTATAACTGTATGCACTTTCACCTTCATCAAAATTTACGACAAGAAAATCAAAAGGAAGGGAAACAAGATCAGCAGGAGATGAAATAATTATTTTGGCTTTTTCAGGAACTTCATTCAGTAAATCTTTCAGCAGTACATTATAAAATTCGTTTGCTGCTTTTGCATTAAATGAAAAAAGATCCTGGTTATAAAAAGTATTTTGTGAAGGATCATTTATAAAATAAGGTGAAATGTTATTTCTAAGTTTTATTAATTCATCTCTGCCGGCATTAATTTCAAAATGTTTGAAATTGTTTTTCGAAATAAGAAATGCATGGGATGTTTTTTCATTCAGATAAAATGAAATGAAATATTCCTCATTTCCAAGATTATCCTGAATATCTTCAACATTAAAATGATTTTCTTTATTTAAATATCTTTTTAACTGAGGATATTCTGAAATAATTTTGTCTTTCAGTAATGAATACTCTGCCTTGGTTCGGTTAACTTTATCTTCATTATAAATACCTGAATGAATAATCCATTCATATTCATAAATTTTATCGAGGGTATTTTTGTCATCAAGAAGAACCTGCAGTTTAAGGTTTGTTAAATTCTGGACTGTATTTCTTGAGAGAGATTTATCTATAAGTTCAAATGCTTCTTTATATTTTTTTTCTGTAAGATAGAATGAAGCAAAGGAATCATATAAATCTTTATTGCCTGAAAAGTAAGAAATCTGCACTTCATTTTCACTGAATAATGGTCGTGATACATCTTCAATTAGAGCAACTGCTGATTTGTAATATGATTCAGCAGTTTCTTTAAATCCATTATTCTCAAATAACCTTGCAAGATGATAATACGCTTCTGATTGAAGATTAAACTCATTCAGCTTTTGTGAAATGCCCAGTGCTGATTTAAATAATCTTTCTGCTTCCTGGAATTTACCTGCTTCTGAATTTATCTCTCCTTCAATCATCTTTCCTCTTGCAAGCAGATAATTGAAGGAATAATTTGCTGCTGTCTTTTCTGCAGAACGGATATTTTTGAGTGCTTTATTAAAATCTTTTTTCTTTCTGTATAACTCGGCAAGCTCAGTTTGTAATAATGCTTCATAATAAGGAATTGATTTTTCTTTTGCTAAATTTAATGCAGCATAAAAAAATGTTTCTGATTTATCAAGACTATCAAGTTCAAGATATGAAACAGCAATTTTATGGTTTAAATCTGTTAACTGGTATGGGTTGCCTGATTCTTCTGCAAATACCTTAGCTGAAGAATAATATTGAATTGCTTTATCAAATCTGTTTAAGTTAAAATTCAAAGAACCTAAGCCGGAATTAATATCTGCGTTTAAAGATAATTCTTTAATTTCAGATGATATTTCTTGTGCCTGCCTGTAGTAATGAATTGCTTTTGTATAATTGGAAAGATTTGCATAAACATCTGCAATGCCTGTAAGATTTAATGCAGCAGACCTTTTATCATCACCGGAATACTCAAGACCTTTTTCATAATGATAAAGAGCGGACTCATAGTCAAAAAGGGTCATATAAATTTTACCAAGGTTATTATGAAGAACAGCAAGCCTGTGCCGGTTATTCATTTTTTCAAAAAGCGAAAGACACTTAAGGTAATTAAGTTTTGCTTCGGGGAGTTGATTAATAAAAGTATATGATACACCAAGCTCTGAATATGCAATTGCCAGGTTTTCATAATCATCTATTGATGTGGTAACTGCAATTGCTTTATTAAAATAATTATGCGACTCTTCAATGTTCCCGGCGATATCTTTAATGATACCAATATTTATATAAGCCTTCGCTTCATTCTGCAAATCGGAATTTTCAACAGAAGATTTTAATCCTTCTTCATAAAGTTTTAATGCATTATCATAATCTCCTGAAAGAAAATAGAGTGAGCCTTCTGCAATTCTTGTTTTTGTTATGAACCATTTATCATCAGAAAATAATTCAGATGCTTTTCTTAAAATCTCTCCGGCCTTTTCATAATTGCCTGAATTTCTGTATGCATAAGAAAGTTTGTAGAAAATATTTTTATCATTATTCTTTTTAAGTGCAGCTTCAAATTCTTTTATAGAATTTTCATACTCACCCCGGGCATAATAAATTAAACCTTTTATAAAATTTTTCTGAGGAAATTCTGATTTATTAATTCTCTCCTCAACAAGATTTATTTTATCCGAAGCAGATGCTGCAAACAGGAGTTCTTCAAAATAGGGGAGATAATTTATTTTCTCAGAAAATGAATTATAAAGAATTTCAAACATATCATTATAATTCTCTTCTTTCTTCAGCAGGAGTGCTTTCAAAAATGAAAGCTGGTAATCTTCAGGCAGATCTTTCAGTTTTTCTTCAATACTTTTCCCTGAATTAATTAAAAAGAAATGATAGGCATCTTTTAAATTATTATTCCAGCCGGAATTTTTAATTAGAGTATTAAGAGAATCAATTTTTATTTTATAATTGTTAAAAGAATTTACAGAATTACGAAGAGTTTCCTTTTCATTAAGGTTAAATAAGGGGAGCAGAAAAATAATTATTAATATTTTTATTTTTTGAAGCAGCATTTAACACAGCTATTCCAGTTCTTTTAATAAACTTTTTGCTTCGGACATTTTGCTTCCTTTTTCTTCAATAACCATTCTGAGATACTCTTTTGCTTTTTCAGTTTCTCCCAACATAAGGTTTCCTTTTGCAGAGTAGAAATAGGAATTGTAAGTTATATCAGGATACTTACCTGAATTGTTCTTTTCAATGCATAACTGAAGATGTTTTAATCCTTCGTTTACGTCACTTTCATTGAATGATTTGAAAAGTCCTGCAAAACCTGCATCTGCTTTTTCAAGATAGGTAAGTCCTAATATGTAATGAGAATAAAATATTGTAGCATCTTCAGGATTATTTTTAATATCATCTTTTAAAAATTGAATTGCACTTTTGTAATTTTTTTCTTCAAGAGCTTTCATACTCTGCTGAAATTCGTCTGTAGCTCTGCCGCGTGTTACATAATTTTCTACACTTTCATCAAGTGATGCAAGGACATAATATTCAGGTGCTGTTATATTAGAGATAAACAAAAGAACAATATACAAAACTGCAATTGCTGCAACAGAAGCAAATGCATATACTGCTGTTCTGTTCGATGAGCGTTGAATATAAGCAGGTGGAGTTTCTCTTTCCTCCTGAGTTTTAAAACTTTCCGCAACAAAAAGATCAACATCAGTAAATTCCTGGTTAAGAACTTTAAATTCTTCTGTACACTTATCACAATTCTTAAGGTGATATTCGATTTCAGGAATTTTCTCAATTACCTTTTTGTTTTCAGGTTCAAGATTATTACTATGAAGGATATAATCTCTGAGTTCATCAAGACTGATATGATCGGATTTCAGGAAATCAGCTAACCGTGTGTAGGTGTTATAAAATTCTGCAGCTTCGGGATTGCTATTTAAAATAGAATCCAGTTCCTGCTTCTCTTCGGGCGTTAAATTCTTCTTCTCAAGAAGGTATTTTATTTTGTCAATGTTATTCATGATCCACTTTTTTAATCATTACAATAGTAAATGCATAAAATGGAAAGTGACATATTATATTTTATTCTTTAGTTCCTCAATTGTACGGTAAAACATCTTCTTTACTGCATCTTCCGATTTGTTTAGTATTTCGGCAATTTCCGAGAACTTTAGATCCTCATAAAATCTTAGTTTTATTATTTTTTGCTTATCACTGCTTAATGTATCAAGAACAGACAGTATTTTAGCTGCATCTACTTTATTTCCAGGGTTTTCATTTTCCTCTTTAAGATAAAATACTTCATCAACATCAATCATTCTTCGTGCTTTATTCTTTTTATACCAGTTAACGAAATTCAGGAAAAGAACCCTCCGCAGCCAGTATTCTAGATTTTCAATTTTATGGTATTGTTCTGCAAAGGTGAGATAAACATTATTTGAGAGATCCTCAACATCCTCCATATTAGTTATTTTCCCCTGTCTGTGCTTGGATGTAAAATAACTTAACGAGATTTTCCTGACATAAATTGATAAATCTTGAAATGCTTTTGAATTTCCGTTAAGCGCAGATTTGAAAAGAGAATCAAGTTCTTTTTGTGTAAAATTTATGTAATTTAATTTACCGGTATCCAAGTTTAGACTGTCACTTTATATATAATTTTCTTACTTATAGTTTAACTATTATCATCAATTTTAACAATATGAACTTGATAACTAAAACAATTATTCTACTATCATTTTTTCCCTTATTAGTTTTAGCCCAGCCCGAATTAGAAATTGAACCGGATGATCTTAGATTTGAAGATATATTTTCCAGACTAGAGAATGCATATTTTATTAATGAGGGGAATGTTACTCTTAGAATTGATTCAATAGTGTACAAAAATCATCTTTACTATGTTAGATTTGATAACCAGTATACAATGCCTTTCTTTATAGAACCTTATGATACTGTGCGAATGGATTGTATTCTTGCCGGCTATTACTTTGTTCCTTCCATAGATACTTCAGACACAATGTGGGTTTATAGTAATAGTGTGGATGGGGTTGAGAAAATTGAAGTAGAAATCGAATATTGGGATGATGATTTTAATACAGGAATAATTTCAGGAATAATTTCAGATACAGCCTTAGTTCCTATCCCCGATGCATCTGTTTATTTTTTCTATGAGGGAAACTACATAATGCATTCAACCACTACAAATGAAGCTGGAGTATATACAGCGGAACTACCACCGGGTGGGTATCTTGTTGCTGCAGTAAAGGATTCATATTATGTTACATTTTTCGGACAGCAGTTCGATCCATTTAATGCTGAGTTTGTTATTATTGATTCAAATACTATTAAGAATGCAGATATTGTTTTGCCAAAACACACTATAACACCTTACTCCGTCTCCGGATTTATTTTCGACTCACTTTCGGGGACTCCCCTGGGAAAAGGAATTGTTGTTGTAAGAAATGGTACTCATACTCCTACCAAAACGGCTCACAAATTAAATAGTAGTATTACAAATAATTCTTATACTGCTTTTGTTGACAGCAGGGGCAGATATGAAATTAATAATATAACCGAACCGGGATATTATTACATTCAATCATTTTCAGATTATTTTGTGCCCTCATATTATTCATTAAATAATTACTCTCATATTTTCTGGCAAAATGCAGATTCGGTTCTTATAGATTCAAAACTGACATCCAGAAATATTTTTATGCCGAGAGATTCTTCATTAGGAGGTGGCATTGCATCAGGTATAATAAGCTTTACAAATAAGGGAGATGATGTTACTGATGTTATTGTTTATGCCAAACCTGTTAATTATGATACTTTAATTTTTAATTTTTCATTTACAGGTGAGGGAGGAACATTTAAAGTTCCTTTTCTTCCTTATGGTGAATATACACTCATAGCTCAGAAGATTGGTTATAACGATGGCTACAGCCAGAATTTTATTATTGATTCTTTAAATACTTCAATAAGCGGTTTGCATATAACATTGAGACCAAATTCTGTTGATGATGAATTTGGTTTACCTGAAGATCATATACTTTTATATAATTATCCTAACCCTTTTAATCCTTCAACAACAATTGGTTTTAGACTTCCCAAATCGTCTGATATTGAACTTAAAGTAATTAATATTCTTGGCGAGACTGTTAAAGTTCTGGTACAGGATCATTTGCTGCCGGGTAATTATGAAATTGATTTTAATGCATCGGATCTTTCTTCAGGTTCGTATTATGTTATACTAAAAACAGAGAGCGGAATTAAAGCACAAAAAATTCTTCTTATAAAATAAATAATTTAAATCTGAAAGATTTAATGGGAAATTGTAATCCTGAGCACAATTCTATGTTAATGTAACTCTTCTCAAGTTATACATTCCTGGTAATACCTATCATTTAAAGGCTAATATTTCTTTTTAAAAAAAAGATGATGTAAAAATCATCTCTTCTCCCCAAAGCCCGTCTTTAATGGCGGGCTTTTTTTATGAGAATTTTCTTTAATAATTGTTATGCAGAATAAATAAGCTTAATTTTAAAGTTGTAATTCTTCATATAAATAAAGAAAAGAGGAAATTAATGTTTGATAATTCTTATAAGTTTACCTGCGTTGAAAGATTCCTTCGCTATGTAAAATATGATACACAATCTGATGAAGAATCAGAATCTTTTCCAAGTTCAGAAAAACAAAAAATTCTTTCGGCCGATCTTGTAAAAGAATTAAAAGAAATTGGACTTTCAGATGCTGTAATGGATGAATGAGGTTATGTAATGGCTACACTCCCATCTAATACTGATAAACAAGTTCCCGTAATAGCTTTTATCGCTCACGTTGATACATCACCATCAGTTACAGGTAAAGATGTATATCCTGTTATAAACAGAAATTACCAGGGTGGTGATATCCCGCTAAAAAATGGCGGCTGGGTAATTAAAGAGAGTGAGAATCCCGATCTTTTAAATATGAAAGGTTATGATATTATTACAACCGATGGTACTACTTTACTCGGTGCAGATAACAAAGCCGGCGTTGCAGAAATTATGGATGCAGTAAATTATTTAGTGACTCATCCCGAAGTAAAGCATGGTACAATTAAAGTTTGTTTTACTCCTGATGAAGAGGTAGGCAGAGGTACTGAAAAAATTGATCTTGAAAAACTTGGTGCCGACTATGCTTATACAGTTGATGGTTCAAGCAGAGGTGAAATTGAATTTGAAACCTTCAGTGCAGATACAGTCATTATAAAATTTTATGGTAAGAATATTCATCCCGGTTATGCAAAAGGACAGATGATCAATTCAATTAAGATTGCTTCAGAATTTATAAATATGCTTCCTAAAGATTCATTATCTCCCGAAACAACTGAAGGAAGAGAAGGTTATGTTCATTGCAATGCATTTAATGGTAATGAGGAATTGACTACATTAAAATTAATAATTAGAGATTTTGAAACTCCCAAGCTTAAAGAATATGAAGATATGCTGAAGAAATTTGCGGAGGATGCGGTAAAAAAATTCCCCGGCTCAAGGTTTGATTTTCAGGTTATAGAACAATACAGAAATATGAGGGAGGTTCTTGATAAACATCCTAAAGTAATCGAGTATGCTGTTGATGCTTTAAAGAGATTGGGAATTAAACCTATAATGCATCCTATTAGGGGAGGTACTGATGGTTCAAGACTAAGTTTTATGGGATTGCCTACACCAAACATTTTTGCAGGTGAACATAGTTTTCATTCTCAACTTGAATGGGTTGCAGTGCAGGATATGGAAATGGCAGTAAGAAATATTGTTGAGATTGCTAAAGTCTGGGAAGAGAAAAGCTAAATGAATTATGATGAACTTGAAATCTTTTTAAATAAATTAAAATCAGAAAAACTTACTCTTGCCTTTGCAGAGAGCATGACTGCAGGAATGCTTGTTAATGAATTCTCAAAGGTTTATGGTGCCTCGGAAATTTTGAAAGGGGGACTGGTTACTTATCATCCCGAATTAAAGATACAGCTTCTTGATGTTGATCCTGTTTTGATTGATAAATATTCTCCTGAATCACGTGAGGTTACGACTGCAATGGTAAAAGGGCTGGTAAAAGTTATTCCTTCTGACATAGCAATTTCTGTAACAGGACTTGCTTCAGAAGGAGGTTCTGAGTCACCGGAAAAACCTGTGGGTACCGTTTTCGTTTCAATTATTTATAAAAATAAATTATATGAGTTCAGTCATATTTTCAGCAGCAGTAAAAAAAGCAAAGCCGAAAAAGAAAATGAAATAATGCAGAAAACAGTTGATTATGTTTTTGAAAGATTAAAAGAGATTTATGAAGAGAGTAAACAAACCTGAATTGATGTCTCCTGCCGGTAATCATACAATGCTCTCGGCTGTTGTAAATGCCGGTGCCGATGCAGTTTATTTCGGTGTGAATAAACTTAATATGAGAAGCAAAGCCTCAAACTTTAATACTGATGAACTGCCTGAGATTGTAACTTTCACAAAATCAAAAGGGGTTAAAACATATCTCACTTTAAACACAATTATTTATGAAGATGAAATTGATGAAGCGGAAGAAATAATTCTAAAAGCAAAATCAGCGGGAGTTGACAGAATTATCTGCTGGGATCTTGCTGTGGTAGAATTATGCAAAAAAAATAATATGTCCTTCTGCATATCAACTCAGGCTTCTGTTTCTAATTCTGCCAGTGCAGAGTTTTATAAATCGATTGGTGCTTCAAGAGTTGTACTTGCAAGGGAATGTTCTCTCGAAGCAATTAAAGAGATCAGGAGAAAAACCGATATTGAGATTGAAGCATTTGTTCATGGCGCTATGTGTATTGCTATAAGCGGCAGATGTTTTATGAGCCATCACCTTTTTAATAAAAGCGCGAACAGGGGAGATTGTATTCAGCCATGCAGAAGAGAATATGAAGTTTATGATCCTATAATAAAAAAATCCATGTTGTTAGGTGAGGATTATGTCCTATCAGCCAAAGACCTTTGCTGCATAGAATTTATAGATCAATTAATTGAAGCAGGTATTAATTCATTTAAAATCGAAGGAAGAAAAAGAAGCCCTGAATATGCAGCCAAAGTAACAGAAGTTTACAGGAAAGCAATCGATCTTTATTTTGAAAATAAATTTACAAAGGAAATTAAACAGGAATTTCTTAAAGAACTTGAATCGGTTTATAACCGCGGATTCTCATCAGGATTTTATTTTAATAAACCATCTTCAGATGATTATGCAGATATTTACGGCAGTAAGGCAAAAACTAAGAAAGAATACATAGGCAAGGTTCTTAACTATTATAAAAAAACTAAAGTTGCCTATGTAAAATTAGAGACAGGTAAAATACAACTTAATGATCAGCTTTTAATTACGGGACCTACATCGGGAGTAGTGAATCTTAAAATTGAAAAAATTATGATTGATGAAAAGAATTCTGATACTGCTGTAAAAGGAGATATGGTAACATTTCCGTGTGAAAATTTAATAAGAAAAAATGATTCAGTTTATTTGATTAGAACTGAAGACTATTCTTAAATAAGTGATCAGAAAATTTCTTTTTGCACATATCTTTTTTTTAATTTTGAAGTTGAAATTTTTCAAAACTGTATAACGGGAGTATATATGACAACTATAATCGATATCCATGCAAGAGAGATACTTGATTCAAGAGGAAATCCTACTCTTGAAGTAGAGGTTGAACTTGAAAGCGGCATTATTGGAAGAGCTGCTGTTCCGAGCGGTGCTTCGACAGGGGAACATGAAGCTGTTGAATTGAGAGATGGTGATAAATCTAGGTATCTTGGCAAAGGAGTCTTAAACGCTGTTAGTAATGTTAATGATAAAATCTCCGGTGAACTTTTTGAATTTGATGCTGCTGATCAGGTTGCCATTGATAATTTGCTGATAGAGCTTGATGGCACAAAGAATAAAAGTAGTCTTGGTGCCAATGCAATGCTTGGTGTTTCACTTGCATGTGCAAAAGCTGTTGCTGAAACTCTTGGTCTCCCTTTATACAGATATATTGGCGGTGTTAATGCTAAAACGTTACCAGTCCCGATGATGAATATTCTTAATGGCGGAAAACATGCCGATAACAATGTTGATTTCCAGGAATTTATGATTATGCCTGCAGGGGCAGCAAGTTTCAGGGAAGCTTTAAGAATGGGTGCCGAAACTTTTCATTCTTTAAAATCTGTTTTAAATAAAAAAGGATATAACACTGCAGTCGGAGATGAAGGAGGATTTGCTCCTAATCTGAAATCCAACGATGAAGCAATTGAAGTTATTCTTGAAGCGATAGAAAAAGCAGGTTTTAAAGCAGGCTCGGAAATCTTTCTTGCACTAGATGTTGCCTCTAGTGAAATGTTCCGGAAGGAGAGTAATAAGTACCTCTTCTTTAAATCTTCTAAAGAAGAAAAAACTTCTGAACAGATGGTTGAGTTTTATGCAAACTGGGTTAAGCAGTATCCAATAGTATCAATTGAAGATGGACTTGATGAAAATGATTGGGAAGGATGGCTACATCTTACTGATACTTTGGGAAGCAGAATTCAATTAGTTGGTGATGATCTTTTTGTTACAAACACTGAAAGACTTGAAGAGGGAATTGAAAAAGGAATTGCAAATTCTATTTTAATTAAAGTAAACCAGATTGGTACTTTAACTGAAACCCTCGATGCAATTGAAATGGCAAAGAATGCCGGTTATACAAATGTTATAAGTCATCGTTCAGGTGAAACTGAGGATACTACAATTGCAGATATAGCTGTTGCAACTAATGCAGGGCAAATAAAAACAGGTTCACTTTCAAGAACCGACAGGATTGCAAAATACAATCAACTATTAAGAATAGAAGAAGAACTTGGTGATTCTGCTGTTTATCCGGGAATCGCTGCAATCAATTATGCAGAATAATTAAAAGAAATTTTTAAGAAAGATTTTTTTGATAAGCCTCATAAGTTTTATCATCAAAACAAACGAAGATTACTTTTTCGGGTAAACTGTTTTTAGAAAGAAAATCTTTTACTTCTTTTACAGCAATTGCAGAAGCATTTTCAACAGGATATCCATAAACTCCTGTGCTTATAGAGGGGAAGGCTATCGTTTTAATATTATTCTGAAGTGCAATCTTTAATGAATTCCTATAACAATTTGCCAGCAGATTAGCTTCATTATGAATTCCTCCTCTCCATACAGGTCCGACAGTATGAATTATAAATTTTGCGGGCAAATTAAATCCCGGGGAAATTTTTGCATCACCGGTTTCGCATCCGCCTAATTTTTTATTATACTCTAAAAGCTGCGGACCTGCTGCCCTGTGAATTGCACCATCAACACCTCCGCCGCCAAGCAGTGAATTGTTAGCCGCATTAACAATAGCATCTACTTCTAATTTTGTAATATCACCCTTAAATAGTTCAATTTTAGATTTAATATTCATTATTCTCCTCTTTGAAAAAGAATTTAGCCTATCCTTAAAACAATATAAAAGTATTTAATTTTTTAAAAGGCTTAATTTAATTATTATCAGAAAAAGTTTTCTTTTTAAAATCAAGCTGATATGATACAGTAAACATTCAGCAGGAATTGTTAATCATAAATTAGGTTAATAGGATTTTTCTTCATATGTTTACTTACCGGCATTAAGCCGGATTTTTTATCTTATTATTTTTAGAGGTTCTTTAGTGAGTACTAAATTATTTGTGGGATCTCTCCCATGGTCTGTAGATGACAAAACATTACTTAACGCTTTTGAAGTACACGGTACTGTGATTTCGGCAAAAGTTATAAAAGATCGCCAAACCGGAAGATCCAGAGGTTTTGGTTTTGTTGAAATGGAGAATTCCGCAGATGCAAAAAATGCAATTGCTGCATTAAATAATTCGGAATTAAAAGGCAGAAATATTATTGTTAATGAAGCTAAACCCCGCAGTTAATATTTTTTAAGCTTTCCGAAGGGCGTCTTTTGACGCCTTTTTTATTTTAAATATTTTCAAGATTGACACTATTAATTATTGTTTGCTAATTAATAAGTAATTATTTTCTAAACGGTCGCTTTAATTTATCACAATTAAAAGGAGATATTATGAACTATTTTCTTACTCTTCTGACCACGAATACTGCAGCCAGAATTTTGTTCTTTCTTCTTCTTACTCTTGTACTTGCCGGATGTGACCCTTATTGTTTCCGTGGAGAATAATTAATACTATAATCTGCCCATCATAATGATGGGCATTTTTATTATTTAAAATCACCTCTTAAAATATCTTCTTTATCTTCTTCTTACTTATATTTACATAAGTATTAATAATTATTGAAGTGTATTAAAATGAATAAAGTATTGTTGATATTATTTGTTTCCTTCCTCTTTTTGTCGGCTTGTGAAAGTGATGATAAAAAAATTGAGCAGTTAAAGTCTGAAAACCCGAATGCACATGTAATAAAAGTAATTGAACATATGAATGCATCGAGTTATACATATATAAAGGCTGAAGAAAATAATAATGAATTCTGGATTGCAGTACCTCAGATGGAAGTAGAAGAGGGGGATATTCTCTTTTTTACAAAAAGTATGGAGATGCATGATTTCCGGAGTGAAGCATTGGGAAGAACTTTTGAATCAATTCTTTTTGTTGAAGATATTTCCAAAACTCCTGTTAGTGATGATGGTAAAATTACTCACCCTAATGTTGAATCCACCAAAGAAAATATAAGTGTAGAACCGGTTGCTAACGGTTATACTATCGAAAAAATATTTCGGGAAAAGAAATCACTTGCCGGTGAAAAAGTTAAAGTTAAAGGGAAAGTTGTAAAATATAATGCCGGGATAATGAATCGTAACTGGATTCATATTCAGGATGGTACTGGAAAACAGGGAGAACATGATCTTGTCGTTACATCAAATGATGCTGTTCAGTTAGGTGATGTTATTATTGCAGAAGGAATACTCGCTGTAGATAAAGATTTCGGTTCAGGATACATGTATTCAGTTATTCTTGAAAATGCAGAGATAGAAAAAGAATAAAAGTAATTATTGATTCAGAATTATCTTAAAGTTGTTTCAAACTCTTTACATCATTGCTTGTTGGATGCTGAAATATTTTTAAATCGAACTGGTTAACAACTGCAAAAATATGATCAAATATTTCAGCCTGTATATCTTCATACGGTACCCATTGAGTTGTATTGGCAAAAAGATAAATTTCAATTGGTAAACCGGTAGGACCTGCTTCAAGATATCTTACTATAAATGTTAAATTGTTGTGAACATCTTCTCTTCTTCTTAAATAAGCTTTAAGATAAGCCCGGAATGTTCCTATATTAGTTAAACGTCTTCCATTTATAATTTCACTTAAATCTGCATCTAATGATTCATTATATTTTTTTATCTCTTCTCTTTTGTTTTTAATATAATCTTTAATAAGATTAAACCTTTCATACCTGTTAAGCATCTCTTCTGTACATAACTTAATGCTTGTAATATCAATATAGATTGCACGTTTTATTCTTCTGCCGCCGGTCATCTGCATGCCGCGCCAGTTTTTAAATGATTCCTCAATTAATTTGTAAGTCGGTATAACAGTAATTGTTTTATCCCAGTTCTGTATTTTAACAGTGTGAAGAGCAATATCAATAACATCTCCGTCAGCGCCGTATTTCGGTACTTCAATCCAATCACCTTTTTTGATAAGATCGTAAGAGGAAATTTGAACGCTGGCAACAAAGGATAAAATAGTATCTCTGAAGATGAGAAGAATAACAGCCGTCATTGCACCTAAGCCGGTAATTAAAGCCCAGGGTTCCTGCCGGGTTAAAATTCCTGCAATAACAATTCCACCGTGTATATAGAGAATTATTTTAACAACCTGCAGATAACCTTTAACCGGATAATCTTTAAACTTTTCAGATCGTTCAGAAACATTATTTAGCGCTGTAATAAAAGCACCGAGTATGAGCAATATCTGAAATACAATTAATGAATCAAGAATTAATTTTAACCATCCTTCAGATCCGGGTAACAGGTAAACAAACTGATATATAACAATCAGCGGAGCTATTAATGCAATTCTTTTAAGAAGCTTTTCGTTGAAGAGAATATCATCAATATCGGTGCGGGTCCGTTTTGCAAATGCTTTTATACTTTGTATGATTATCTTTTTAACAATGTAATAAACAAGCAGTGCAAGAAGTATAACACCAAGAAACTTTAAATTTTCATTTAGGAAGGGATATTGTTCGAGCCAATTGTTGATATCTTCTAACATTTCTCCTAATTTTTATACCCAATTTAAAAATTTTAGAGATAAGAATTAACTATCAGGAGTTAAAAGAGGCGGGATATAATCTTCCACAAAAGATTATATCCCTAAATCTATTATTTGGTTAAAATTAATTTTTTTGTTTCGGTAAATCCTTGTTTACTTTCTTCACCAGGTATAGCTTCAAGCCTGTAAAAATAAACTCCGCTTGATAAACCCACTGCATCAAATTCAACATCATATATACCGGCTTCCTGAAAATTATCTACAAGAACTTTTATTTCATTTCCAAGAATATTGTATAACTTTAATGTAATCTTGCCGGGATTACTTATTTTATATTGAATTGTTGTTTTGGGATTAAAAGGATTTGGATAGTTCTGTTCAAGTGAATATTCAACAGGAATAACATTTTCATCAACCGAAGTTGTTAAAGTGTAATCTTTCAAAATCCAGTTGCCGTAATCAAAATTAATATTCTCCGGATTTCCCGTAACATAAAATTGAAAATCCTGATTTTGTGCATTATTAAATAATGTAACAATTGTATCACCAAGAGATGTATTAACTTTAATTTTTATCGGCATTGTAAAGAATGAAGGATTTGTATTAACACTTTGTTCAATATTAATTTTTACATTGTAAATGTCTCCGCTAATATTTTCCGATGACCACTCAACAGTATACCTTGGATAATTTTCACCATAAATCCACTGCTGAAAAAAATAATCAAGACTATTTCCATAAACACTTTCTGCAATTGCCTGAAAGTCTTCTGTTGTTGCAACACCGTAAGCAACCGACGGATGATTAGCATAAGTTTTTAGTATATCAAAGAAAACAGAGTCACCAACCACACCTCTTAACATATGAAGTACAACTGCACCTTTTGCATATGAACGTGCTCCATTAAATATTTGATTTACACTTGTTATATTCTGAACATAAATACTCCCCTGGGCATTTCTTGCATAATTCATTTCGCTAAGTATTTGTTGATTGTAGGATGCTGCTCCAAATTTGGCTTCCAGATAAACAGCCTCTGAATATGTTGCGAATCCCTCATTCAGCCATATATGATGCCAGTTCTTACATGTTATTTTATCTCCAAACCATTGATGAGCAAGCTCGTGAGACACAACTCCTCTTCCCCAAAAACCCATTGATGAACATGTCTGATGTTCCATAGAAGTTCCGCCTCTGATTTCTGCATGACCATATCTTTCATTAATGAAAGGATAAAGTCCATAAAGCTGACTGAATACTTCAATCATATCATCTGTTTCATCAAGGTATTGTTTAATGGAATTAAAATTTTCCGGGAAAACATAATGGCTGATTAACATCGAATCACTTTCACCATAGTGAAAATAAGTATCATACTGATAATAATTGGTTATTGCCAGGGAAATTAAATATTGTGATATAGGTGAGTGATTTTTCCAATGGTAAGTATGTGTACCATCTCCATTGTTAATAATTTCTTCAAGTGTTCCGTTGCCAACAGGTATAAGTTCTTCATCAACTGTAATCCATATATCTGAAGAATCGGCTTTATCTGCAGGAGTATCTTTACAAGGAAACCAGTCAGGCGCGCCATAGGGTTCGCTTAATGTCCATATTAAAGGATTACCATTGTGAGTAGAAAATTCAAAACTGCCGAATCCGCTTGAACCGGGGACACCCTGGTAAAATACTTCGAGTGAGAAAGATTCGTTTTGTGAATATTCTCTGTCAAGATTAATTTCTATTTTATCATTTGAATGAGTGAATGCTGCAGCAATTCCATTTAATAGAACAGAATCGACAGATAAAACATCCTGCAAATCGAGCCAGCAGTTATTTATAGATGATGAATCAACTTTAGCATTAATGATTACTGAACCTGAAATATATTGAGGTGAATAAGTTATCTTTAACTTTAATCCATAATAAGTAATATCGATTGATGCATCCCCCGGGTAATTAATTTTTGAGAGTTGAAAAGATTTTGAATATCGGTTCTGTTCAGCTTTTACCCATGGTTTATATTCTTCCTGGGAATAAATAAAAGAAGCTGCAAAGAAAATAAGTAGCGTTAAAATTCTGAGTATCATATACTCCCCTTTGAAATATTTTAGAGTTGTTAACTTAAGAAGAAAATTTTTGAAATAATAATAAAAAGCCCTGTACTAAGACAGGGCTTAAAGAATAATGTGCAGCAGGTTACTTCATCAGGATAAGTTTTTTTGTAGCAGTAAAATCTCCTGCCTTAAATTGATAATAATAAACTCCGCTTGAAAGATTGCTTGCATCGAATACAATGTCATATTCACCTGCAGGTTGATGAGTATCTACAAGCGAAGCGACTTCATTTCCCAGAACATCATAAACTTTAAGAGAAACTAAGCCGTCTTCAACAACTGCATACTTTATTGTTGTGGTCGGGTTAAAAGGATTAGGATAATTCTGACTTACAAAATAATCCTGCGGTTGTGAGATATCTACTTCAACAATTGGTGAATATTCAATTGTACCGTCGAAATCAATTTGTTTTAATCTGTAATTGTAAACACCAGGAATAACGTTTTCATCCTTAAATACATAGTGCTGTATTTCAGTTGTAGTTCCTTTTCCTTCCACAAAACCTACTCTTTCAAATTCACCCTTGCTTCTTCTTTGTATTTCAAATCCCTGGTTATTTGTTTCAGAAGCAGTACTCCAGTTTAATATTACATCATTTTTTTCTGTAACTGCTGTAAATGATGAAAGTTCAACCGGAACAACCACTTCAAGTGCAACAGTCCTGCGGTGAACAGGGATAGCATTAGGTCCTTTACCTTCAATATTAATTGTATAGGAACCTAACGTTACATTGCTGGTTGCCTGAACTCTCAACTGAACACTTCCCGGAAATGTATTTAAAGTATTTCCTGAAGGGAAATCAACAGTTATAGTTCCGCTGGAAGGAGTTGGTGTAACAGTAGCAGTGAATATTACATCATCATCATAAAGAGTAACATCAGGAACTTCCACATCCACAAACTGGGTACCTCCTACAGAAAGATTAAGCATATCTGGATTGACAGTCATAGTAAAATCAGGGAAGTATGCAGAGTAGCTTGAGAAACTACCACTCCTGAAATCTGTCCATGTCATCATAGCAACATTTCCATAAGAGGTTATTGCATCATAATCTCCCTGATAGCGGGGTGTACCACCGCCGCCGCAGGTTGTACAATTAATTCTCATTTTAGCGTTTGATATTCTCTGGTTTTCAACAAATGTCTGTCCGCCATCATCAGAATAACTTGCATAAATATAAGCGGAATCGCTGGTTGGTGTATCGCGTGTATCCATCCATTTTACATAAAGTCTTCCTGTTTGAATATCACACCAGATAGATGGATGCCACTGATGATGGTTCTGAGAATTTGGGTCATCATTAACAATTACAGGACTTGACCATGTAGCTCCCTGGTCATCTGAGTAACGGCAAAAAATATCCGGTTTATTTCCATTACCGGCAGGGTTGTTTGAAGCATACACAAGATATAATCTTCCTCTGTATGGACCATTGCTGTTATCTGCAGCAATAAAAGGATAAGGACGGGTTCTCATATTCTCTACTGAATTTCTTCCACCAACATTTGTACCTACATAGCCTGAAAAATTTTGAGACGACATTAATTGAAAAGTTGCACCGCCGTCTGTAGATCTGTAAAATGTATAAGTAGATGCAAAACTGTTTCCTGTATTGGTTACAAAATAAACACAGCCACCATCAATATTATTTCCATTTAAAACATTTGGGCCAACTGCAACCATAGCTCCCGGAAGTGGAGAACCTGATGCTGAGAAAGTTTGCTGCCAGGTAGCTCCGCCATCCGTACTTCTTGCAAAATTGTGTCCGGTAAAACCGGAATTAGTCATAGATGTGTATATATAATTTGCATATGGACCATTTGTTTGATCGCATGCCATCCAGTTTTTGTCGGCACCTGAAATTGCAACAACAGCAGGACCCCATGTTTGACCGTTATCAGTAGACTTTATTACTTTAGCACCTGTTATAGGGGACATCATGCTTTGGTAATAAAGATTACCGGCACCATCATAAGCAGTAACAGGATCGCCGGCAACTGCACCATTAAAATTAGGTGCATAGCTTCCTGTCCAGTCATATCCATCCATTGTACGATGAGCACCATTTATATTAAATGCATTGAATTGTTGTTTTGGATCGAGTGGATTATGCGACATATGAGGTTCTGCAAAATCAATTCCCAAATAAAAATTATCAAACCCATTTACTGTTACCGGGGGAGCATCAACAGGTTGGTGAGGAACAAAAGTTTGTCTTAAAAAAAGCGGCACCTGATCAACATTCGGATCCTGATCTATATCAGGGTGATCAAGCTGTGCAAAAGAATTAACTGAAATAACCAGGAAAAGAAAAACAAAAAGGGAGGAGAAGGAGCGGAAAACAATAGTAAGGCTTTTAATCATAGTATCACCACGCAGTTTTATTTATTGGATATGTTTATTAATAAATAATTATGGAATATTAATTTTTGACGAATACCTTTAATCATAAACTAAAAAAATTATAATATCTTCACAAGCTTGTTTTAGATATTTTCCCGGCAGCATTTTTTAGTACTGCCGGGTTAATTTTTTTGAGGGAAGTTTATTTAACAAGAATCATTTTTCTTGCAGAAGAAAAACTTGAGTTTTCACTAACAGCAGATATCTTGTAAATATATGTTCCGGATGGAAGATCTGAGGCATTGAATTCAATTGAGTGATAGCCTGCTTCCACATTTTGATTAATTAAAGTTGCAACCAATTCTCCTATTGATGAATAAACATCAATTTTTACATTTGATTTTTCTGCAACTGTAAATTCAATTCTTGTTAAAGGATTAAATGGATTAGGATAATTTTGAGCAAGATGGAATTCTAAAGGTGATACTATTTCTGCATTCAATACGCTGCTGTATTCAAAGGTACCGTCGAAATCAATCTGCTTTAACCTATAACTGTAAATATCACTTTTTAGATTTTCATCTTTAAAGGAATAAGATTTTGATTCAGTGGTTGTTCCATAACCGGGTATAAAAGCAATTTCTATCCATTTAGGATTTGAATTACTTTTTCTTTCTATTGAAAATCCTGAATTATTAATTTCAGATGCAGTTGACCAGTTGAGTATTACAGAATTATTACTTACCTGAGCTGTAAAAGATGAGAGTTCAACAGGTATTTCCGAAATTGCCTGAAGATATGCCTGGTAAGCATCAATTCTTCCTGCACCGTAACGGTTATCTTTACCCGGTGTACCTTTTTCTACAGATGTGGTTTGGATTATTCTGCTTAAATCTTCAGGTGTAAGATTTGGATTAGCCGAAAGCATTAATGCAAGTGTACCTGCAACATGAGGTGTTGCACCAGATGTTCCGCTGAATGAAGTATAACCTGTTCCAATTGTTGTAGACAATGTGCCGTTTCCGGGTGCAGATACATCCGGTTTTAATAAACCCATAGATCCTGATACAGTCTGATATGGATAATCCTGGAATGCAGGTGGCATTGCATAAGGATATGTAGGATAAGTTGCCTGAATATCTTCCCATGCTGCCGGACCATAAGGTGAACTGCTTACAATTAAATCTGTCGATGCATTAACATTTGCAGCTCCTGTAACAGAACTTACTAAACCAACTAATGTCTGATCAGGATGAAGCCATGAAGGCGGACAATTGCCCGGTGCGGAAATATTATATGGTATCGGCGCACTACCTGTTGAAGTGCCATCGTTGCTTGTGGAGTTTGAATGAATAACACCTGCAGCAAGTTCAAAATCTGTCATTTGTCTGAACATGGGATAATTTGGCTTGGGACTGAAGTACCATTTGTAGCTGAGTGAACTGGTAATTATATCAACACCCATTTCAACTGCATACTGTTGAGCAAGCCAGTATTGAGCTTCACCATTGGGAAGGAGATTAATAATTTTAGCCCGGGGTGCAACTCCGGTTTGTGTACCATTTGTACCATCACCTACAACAATTCCTGCTGTGCAGGTGCCATGATTACTTGAAGGATTATAAACATTGTTATCATTCGACTGAAAATCCCATCCTATAAAATCATCAACATATCCATTGCCATCATCATCAATACCGTTAACATCGCCCGGATCAAAAACCCAGGCAGATCCGTTCCATTCCAATACTCTTCCATCATTATCAAAATCTTCACCCAGATTCTGGTATATATTATTAATTAAATCGGGATGATCCCAATCGCAGCCGGTATCAAGACTTGCAACTAAAACTCCCTGACCGCTGTCACCTTCTGCCCAAACTGCAGGAGCGTTTATTAATGTTAATCCCGGCTGCGGTGCAGGGTTATCAATTTCACCAAGTGAAGGTACTTCAACTGATGGTTCAGTTATATCAATCAATAAACTTTCATCAAACTTGGCTTCATATCTGATCTCTGAAATCTTATCAAAATTTTCTGCCAATGAATAAATTACTTCAGGGACTGCTGTAAATACAATTGTATTTGCTGCCCAAAGAATATCAATTCTTTCAACAAGATTTTCAGCTTTTTTTCTTTCAAGGAATTCTCTTATTTCCTGCTGTTCGGTAAAAGCGAACTCTTTTAATATTCTTACAACTTCTTTTTGTTTTTCTTTTCTGTTCAGGTGATTTGTCCGTTGAATAACAAGCTCAAGTGGATATTGATTTTTTAGTGTTGCATATACACTCAACATCTCGTTATCCGATGCTTCAAGTAGTTTTAACCTGAGGAAAGGATCTATTTTAGATTGGTTTTCCTGTGAGAATAAAACCTGGCTGGAAAACAGGAAAACAACGATACAGAAAATAGTAGCAATTCTGTTCATTTAGCACACCTCTGATTTTTTGTATGAGAGTTATAGGTTTTACTAATCTCTTAATTTTTTTTCGAAAATCAAAATGTATTTAAATTTTTTTAACTATTTTATTTCAGATTCAATACTTAAACAATTACAACTGAAAGAATTAAATGAAAATTATTTTTTTTCTTTTTAATAATTGCATGCCTAAATAATTCACAAACATTAGTTGGCACATGCGAAGGATGCGAGGCAGTTTTTGAATTTGGTGATAAAGTTCTGTCTCCTGTAGATACTCTTCCCGGATTCAATGATGGAACAAAAGTAAAATTAACAGGAACCATTTATAAAAAAGATAAAACTCCTGCAGCAGGTGTTATCCTTTATATTTACCATACTAATGATGCTGGCATTTATGAAAAGAAAGGAAATGAAACAGGATGGGGAAGAATGCATGGTTATATGAGAGGATGGATTAAAACAGATTCAACCGGAAGATATACCTTTTATACGATTAAACCCGGCTCATATCCCAATTCAACAATACCTGCACATATTCATGCAATTTTACTTGAACCAGACAAACGCTATTACTGGATAGATGACTGGAACTTTGCCGATGACCCGTTTTTAAATGTTGAAGAAATAACCTCACCCCGCGGCGGTTTTGGAGTTGTAGAATTGAAAAAAGAGGGGAATATTCTTACAGCAAAAAGAGATATTTTCCTCGGTAAGAATATTCCCGGATATTAATTTATTTCATAAGAATAAATTTCTTTGTCGATACAAAATCACCTGCTCTTAACTGATACAGATATATTCCGCTTGAAAGACCTTCTGCATTAAATTCAATTGTATAGGTTCCTGCAGGTTTTACTTCATCAACAAGAGTTGCTACTTCATTTCCTAAAATATCATAGACCTTCAGAGTTTGTTTAGTGTTAACGGGTGAATGCCAGATTATTTTTGTAACAGGGTTGAACGGATTCGGGTAATTCTGTTCGAGTGAAAATTCATCGGGCAAAGCAATTTCAACTTCAACTGCATCTGAGTATTTATATGTGCCATCAAAATCTATCTGCTTAATTCTGTAAAGATAATTGCCGGCAGTAATATTATTATCAATAAATGAATATTCATTTACTTCGGTTGTTGTTCCTTTACCATTTACAAAACCAATGACCTCCCATTTCCCTTCTCCCATTTTCCATTTTCCATCAAACCTTTCTATCTCAAATCCTTTATTATTTTTTTCACTTGCTGTGGCCCATTCAAGTATTACACTATTACTATTAACCCTGGCATTAAATGAAAGAAGCTCAACAGGAATAAATAATGAAAAAGGTGTGAACTTAACTGTTCCATGCAAATTGTTGTCAGCTTTATGAAATATATGCTGTTCAATTGAAAGTGAATCATAAACACGCCAGTCATTGTTCTGTGCATAAATGTCGGTAGTTGTATTATTATAAAGGTCAAAGGTATCGGTTCCCTGAACATTATTATAAATTATATTTCTGCCGTCATCTTCTGTTGATGTATTTTCCAGGTTGCCGATATTAGGCTGCGGACCCGGCTGTACTGTTGTTCCATTCTGAATTGTGATACCCCACCAGTTGCCGTAAATTTCATTACCTGTAATTATCGGCTGGTTGGTAGGAGAGCCGTTTACATTTATTCCGCTGCCTGAAACGAGCACGTTAGGGTTAATATTGTTGTTATATATCTTATTATTTTTTATAACCGCATTTATTACACCATTAGATGAACTCAGCAATGTAATACCAAAGCTGTTGTTATAAATTTCATTTCCTTCGATAACTGCATTTGAAAAATTAGATGCACCGCTTACCCATAAACTAATTGCGCCTGTTGGTGTGCTTTCACCGCCGTAAATTATGTTGTTCTTAATTATAGGGGAATTATTTCCCTGCAATCCTATACTTACCTGGTTCTTTGCTGAAGTAGCCTGGGTATTGTTAAATGCAATTTCATTTCCTTCAATTAAAGGATTTGAATCGAGATTAATTAATATTCCATACTCGTAACATCTTTCAATTTTATTAAAAGAAATTTCAGAATCGGACCCGCTAAGCTGAGCACCTCTGCCGCATTTATAAATGTGTGAGTTTGTTAAGGTTGGACTTGCATCAATACATCTCATACCATAAGCAGCATATTCAATATATGTATAGCTGATAATGCTCTGATTGCTCAAAGGATTTTCATTGAAACGAAGTCCATCATAAAAACCTGTTGAATCCTGTGTCGGTGAAGTTAATGTAATTATGCTGTCGGGCGTCCCTTCGCATTTAAAGATTCCGTTTACTTCAAAACCGGAAGTTTCGCTTGTAAATTGAAGTGTGCTTCCGGGCTGAATTGTAATTACATCATTTGAAGAGACAAAAACTTTATTTGTTATTGTATAGTTTGGAAATGATCCGGTTACTACCGAACCAGAGTGAGTAACAAGACTATCGAGAGTCCAGTTAACACCTGTTCCCGGTGTTGTGTACTGAGCGAATGATACGAAAGAAAAAAGAAAAAGGATTAATAAAAATTTTTTCATAATTGCTCCTTTAGTTGATTACTATTCGGTTACTTAATTCATCTTTATCGTTTGGTTTAATAGGAAAAAATTTACTTAAATGTTTTCCTACCTCCTCAATTCCGTAAAGAATGCCATTTAAAAATTCACCCATAATAAACTTCTTCTGCATTTCATCTTTAATTGAATTCCATGTCCGCGGATCAACTTTATCCGAGATACCTTTATCTGCAAGAATATGAAATTGGCGTTCCTTTAAAAGGAAAAAAATAAGTATACCGGTTTTGTCTCTTGTTTTATCCATTCCGAGTCTGAAGAATTCCTTTTCAGCAATTTCATTAATATTTTTTTTTCTTTCTGAAAATTTTCTTCTTTCTCTTATGCTGACACGAATTTCACCGGCAGTGCTTAGTTCAACTTCTTTTATCTTGTTTGATATTCTCAGAAAATCATCATCATCAAAAAATTTGTAAACAAGCTGTTCGTTCATATTTTTTTTAGAAGTTTTATAAGATAAGGTATTAAAGAGGTAGTAATATTACAAGTAAAAACAAGTGGTTTTTATTTTGTTTTCAACAAAAATTAATAAATGCTTATTTATGTTCATGGGAATGTTGGAATAATGGAATTCTGGAATGAAATACTCTACCATCATAAGAATATTCCACCATCCCAATATTCCACTATTCCAAAGGAAATATTTTCATCGTAACAATGTGCATTATCTTACAATATTATTCTGATTATTTTATAGATAAACTGCTAATAAATTTATTTGTATGAAGATTTTATTTCTTGTTTTATTTATATCTCCATTTGTTTCTGCACAATGGATGGCAGGAGCATCTTATAAAATTAAGAGTGAAGTTCCATCAAACGGAATAGGTTTAAATATAAACAGGAATCTTCCATTGCAGGGTGCTTCATTTGGAGTTCATCTCAGGTTTGAAATTAATCTTTTCAGAGAAACTGCTGCTGTTAAATCTTCACTAATAAATGAACAAAAATTTCTTTCTGAAGATTATAACCTTCAGTTAATTGGAAATTATTATTTCAGAAACTTTACTCCTTATTTTGGACTGGGCGGTGGGTATGCAGAACTTGATACAAAAAATAAAGACTGGCAGGGATTTGTATTTTCACTTATTGCAGGTAATAAATTTATCTTTAATAAAATAATCATTCCTTATCTTGAGGTTCAGTTGTTTAAATATTTTGGTGAATTTAATTCAAACCAATGGGGAAGAGATATAGATGATTATCAATTAAGGGGAACTATCGGGATTTATATTCCAATTTCATCTTCTAATTAAATTTTCTGGTTGATATTCGCTTTATTAAACCATACAGTTTTAACAGCATTATTTTAATTGACTTTCACTCTGCCATTTAGTAGTTTTTTTTGTGGCAGGATTAATTAGATAACTCCTCTTTATTTACTTTTATAAAGGTAACACTATGGCTTTATTAGAGACCATTGGAGTGATACTTACCTCTCAAACCGCCGGCAGCGTAGCAAAATTCTTATATGAAAAAATTGAAGGATATATCCGGGAAAAATTTGCTAATAAAAAAGCTCCTGATGAAGTTGAAAAATTAAAAGCCGAAATAGAGGAATTAAAAAATAAATTGGAGGCAAAAGAGAAAGAGGAAGTTACAGAATCCGAAGTTGAAGAAGTGAGACAAACCATCTCACACATTGAAAAAACAGAAACCCCGCTTCCGCCCGAAGTAATCTCTCCCGATGCTTTCAGAAAGTGGAGTGAAGCAGGCGACCTTAATGTTGAAGACCGTGCACTTATTGTATTAAGGCAGCTTCACCTTCTTCTTGAAAAAGCTCCTGAACTTGTAATTAAAGATAGGGACAGGTACAAAATTCAGGAAATGACTGCAAGTATAGAGCAGAAACTCAGAAATCATAAAAGAGATCTTTTTAAATATGAACAAACTCCCAGTACAAAAAACAGGGAGATGGTGGAAGAAACAGAAAGTCTGCTGACAAAAAATCTTCTTATGGCAAACGATATTTTAAAAGAATATTAAATGATAAAAGAATTCTTAGATGAGATTGAAAATTTTAAAGATCTTATAAAGGATATTGACAGGCCTGTTGAAGACAATGCAGAGGAACTTTATTATCTTCTCAGTAAATTTTTAGACTCACCTGATTTGGGAGAGAGTATAACAAATACTTTCGTTGAACTTTTATCCCACCTTCAAAAAGATGTTCAGAAAATAAGAACTAAGAGAATTGATGTTGAAAGAGATCATTATGAAAAAGATGAAGAGGAACTCGATCAGCTTTGCACATCATTAGGAAAAAAAATTTTAAGTTTTGTTTACGGCAATGAAATTAAAAGATTGAAAGATTCTTTGATGAGACCGCAGGGAGCAGGTGAGTTCAAAAAACAAAAATCTCCCACATCTCCTGTAGAATTAGAATCTGAAACAGAAAGAAAAGCCGGTAATTCAGGAGAGCATTCACAAAGTGATAAAAGCTCCGTTCTTGAACCAAGATTAATTCTGGAGCTTGCTGAAAAATTTGTTTCACCTGAAGATTCTCCCACTAGAAGAATTGCAGTTGCAGGTGAAATTTATAAATGGGCAATTGGTGAAAGAGCCGATCTTTCTCCTGGTTTGCAGAGAGTATAGAAAAATTATTTAAGATTTAAGACGGAGTACTTTAATGATGAATAAAAATATTGATGAACTCATTGAAGCAGTGAACAAAAACCCGAAAGATGATCTTGCTCTTAATAATCTTGGTAATGCATACTATGGAATGGGTGAATATGAAAAAGCAATTGAACAATATCTTAAAGCTGCTGAACTTCGTCCCAATGAAGGAATATATTTTTCGAATACAGGTGATGCATATAAATCATTAGGGAAAACTGAGTTGTCTCTTGAATATTATAACAAAGCATTACAGATAAATCCTAATGATGACTGGGTTTATAATGCTATTGGAAATCTTCATATGCAAAGTAAAAAGTATGATGAATCAATTAAAAATTACAGGCAGGCAATAACTTTAAAACCTAATTATATTTATTATACAAATATAGGGGATGCATACAGGTTAAAGAAAGACTGGGATAAAGCAATACTGTATTACAACGAAGCATTAGCATTGAATCCTGAATACGACCCTGCGCATAATGCAATCGGAATCTCTTATAGTTCAATTAACCGGTATGATAAATCTATTGAACATTATCGGAAGGCAATCGAAATAAATCCTGATAACTTCGTTTATCATGCAAATCTCGGTGATGCATACCGTGGTATGAAAGATTACGATAAAGCAATTGAAGCATATAACAAAGCCTTGGAATTAAATCCTCAGGATGATATAACATTAAACGGGTTGGGCAATGCATATTTTGGTATCGGGCTTTTTACAAAAGCAATTGAATTATATGAACAGGCTGCCAAACTGAAACCTAAAGGTATTTATTATTCCAATATTGGAGATGCTAATAAAAAATTAAGAAGATGGGAAATGTCATTTCAGTTTTATGGGAAAGCTTTTGAACTGGAACCTGAAAATAAAATTTTTAAAGAAAATCTTGCTTTAGCTCATAATGATTATGGAGTTGAACTTTATAATAATAAGGAGTATGAGAAAGCTATTAAAGAATATAAAACTGCGTTAGAACTTGGACTAAATACCGAAATAACATATCATAATCTTTATCTCGCTTATGCAAAATTAAATAATTATTCTGAAGCAGAAATATATCTCCGTAAAGCAATAGAGTTAAAACCTGGTAATAAAAATTATGAAACAGAATTGAAAAATCTTGAAGCACTTAGAGTTAAGTAGAAGTGTAAATCTTCTTATTTACTTTTCCTGTCCTATCATTATTTTAACCTGACCTCTTTCTTTACTAATTTTGGGAACAGAAAAATTATTATTACGGAGTACTAATGAGAAAAAAAGTTATTGCCGGCAACTGGAAGATGAATAATGATTTAAATGAATCACAAAATCTTATTTCTAAATTAATAAATGGTTTATCAGGATTAAAAATTAATTGCGATGTTATTATCTGCCCTCCTTTTACATCATTAAGTGAAGCAAATTCATTAATTAAAAATACTGTTATAAAACTTGGCGCACAGAATGTTTATCATGAAGACAGCGGTGCTTATACAGGTGAAATTTCTCCGCAAATGCTTAAAAGTGCAGGATGCGAATATGTAATTATCGGTCACTCTGAAAGGAGAACAATCTTTAAAGAATCAAATGAAACTATAAACAAAAAAATAAAAAAAGCTCTTGAACATGGTTTAAAGGTAATTTTCTGTGTTGGCGAAACACTCGAAGAACGTGAAAAAAATATCACAAATGATGTTGTAAAAACCCAGGTTATTGAGGGACTCGAAGGAATTGGTGAAAAAGGAATTGCCAATATTATTATTGCTTATGAACCTGTGTGGGCAATAGGTACAGGCAAAGTTGCAACTCCGCAGCAGGCACAGGATGTTCATAATTTCATAAGAAAATTAATTGCAGATAAATATTCCTCTTCATCAGCAGAGAATTTAATAATACAATACGGCGGAAGCGTAAAACCAGATAATGCAGCAGAACTTCTTTCACAACCCGATATTGACGGAGCACTTGTAGGCGGTGCCTGTTTAAAAGCTGAATCATTTATAGAAATAATAAAAGCAGCTTAGAAATTTACCTTTACTATAGCCCCGCCTCGTCAAAGGCGGGATAATCTTGCAATTTTTGTAATCCTGCAATTTTGTAATATTTTCCTCCATTGCATTACCCTCCATCCGTTAGTATATTTGTAAGTTTAATTTTTATAATAAAAGGACTTACGGCAACGGATGGGAATTCCCAAAATCTTCATTTCTCTTACATTTTTTCTCCTCTTCTTTTCACATTTTTCTTTTTCCCAAATTGTCTTTAAAGAAATTCCCGGTTATCGGCAGGATTTTTCTGATTCTTCTTTTTTCGGTTTGAGCAGAACAAGAAGCATTATATCCTTAAACGGCAATTGGGTTGTTTATTCAGCAGAAGAGGAAGATCCTAAAAAAATAAATATAAGTGTCCCATCAATTTTTACCGGTGAAGCTAATTTAACTTTTGAAAAAACATTTAACCTGAACCGCAGCCAGGTGTTAGATAAAAAAATTAAACTTTGCTTTTTAGGATTAAATTATCTCGCTGATATTATTGTTAATGATATTGTTGTTTACAGACATAGAGGCGGTGAATATCCCTTTACTGTTGAATTGCCAAAAGAAATTCTTCACGTAGATAAGAGTAATATTTTAACAGTAAATATTTTATATGAACTTGACCCGCAGAATACCATTCCTTTGAAACAAAGGTTTTTATTCCCTGAAAATTTTGGCGGAATTATTCGGGATGTTTATTTATATCTCGAACCAAATATTTCTGTTTCTGATTTAAAAATTAATGTTACCAGGGATGCAAAAACAAACAGGCCCAGAGTAAATGTCAGCGAAACAATTGAGAATAAAGAATTCAGGCAAAAACCTGATACACTTAATATAAAAAATGAACTTAGAGTCTCTGTAAATCTTTTTAATCCCGACCTTTCTCTATCCGGAAGAGCAGTTGAACCTGCTTTTCAATTAAAGATGAATGAGAGAAGAGAATTAAATCATTCACTTGAAATATCTTCTCCTTTTTACTGGACACCGGAAACACCATTGTTCTATACCTTATCAATCACTTTATCATTAGATGGTGAAGTGATTGACAGTTTAAGAAAAGATTTTCCTCTCTATACCTTTACAGCATCAGATAATGAACTTCTTCTGAACAACGAACCTTTTAATTTAAAAGGTGTTACTTATGTTCCTTCTTTCGGTGAAACAGGAAATCTTGCTCTATTCAGCAGAATGGAGGAAGATATTCAATTGATTAAAAAGACTGGATTTAATAGTGTAAGATTTGCAAAGTCGGTTCCGCATCCATATTATCTAAGGTTATGTGAAAGATACGGACTTTTAACTTTTTTTGAGATTCCCTTAAATTATGTCCCTGCCGGTTTTACATCCAATCCTGATTTTTTAACAAGAGTAAAAAATTATCTCTCCGAATTTGTAGAAGGCTATAGATTATTCGGAAATTTTTCTGCAATAGGTTTGGGCAGTTCATATCTTCCGGAATTATCTGAACATCAGAATTTTATAAAAGAACTTAAATCTGCTTTACCGGAAGGAAATTCTTTTCTTACTTATGCTTCATTTGCCGGAACAGGTTTGGAGCAGATTAATGATATTGACCTCTACGGAATTGAAATTACAGGAAATGCTTTTACAGATGATACTTCCGGAATAAGCTCTGCTGTTGAAAAGATTGGCAAGGGGAAAGTATTTATCAGTTCTGTAACATATTTTGTTAATGCAGGCGGTTCAAGCGGGTATGCAAATGAAAATACTTATGAAGCTCAGGCAAAATATTTTGAAGATTTCATTTCTGCCTTCTCCGGTAATAAAGCTTCAGGTTATTTTATTAATTCAATGTTTAATTACCGCGGAAATTTTTCTTCAATTATTTCCGGTTATAGTGAAAACAATGTTTACAACATTGGTCTTGTAAGTGAAGACCGCAATACTGCTTTCTTAAGCCAGAGGGTTATCCAGGCAAAACTTCATAATGAGGATAGAGTTACAATTCCAATCGGGGTTAAAAGTGACGATTCTCCAATGTCTTTTATTGTAGTTGGACTTGTACTTGCATTAGTTATTGGTATTCTTGTTAACTCAGGAAGAAAATTCAGGGAAGATGCTTCAAGAGCCTTACTCCGCCCATATAATTTTTTTGCAGATGTCCGCGATCAGAGAATTATGTCGAGCTATCACAGCACTGTACTGGCAATTGTACTTTCTGTTGTAATGGCTTTAATCTGCAGTTCGCTGTTGTTTTATTTAAAGGAAAATATTTTCTTTGAAAAACTTTTGTTATCTCTCGGAAGTGAAGGCTTAATCGGAATTATCAGCTATCTCGCCTGGAATCCTCTTAAAGCAATCATCTGGCTCTCACTGTTTTTTATTGCATTAATAATTTTACTTGTAATAGTTATAAAGTTTGGTTCTCTTTTTGTAAAAAACAGGGTTTATATAAGCAGTATTTATTTTAGTGTGGTGTGGGCATTAATTCCTCTTATTCTTCTTATACCTGTTGGAATTATTCTTTACCGTGCACTTAATGCCGAAGCAGCTAATCTTTATATCTTCATAGGGCTTGCACTTTTTGCTCTCTGGGTATTCTACAGACTAATGAAAGGAATATATGTTATCTTCGATATCAATGCGGGTCCGGTTTATTTTTACAGCATTGTTATAGTTCTTGTTTTAATATGTTCTTTTATTCTTTATTTTGAAATTAAGAACTCCTTTATTGATTACCTTATGCTGACTTTGAAACAATATAATATGAGTGATTTGCTGTAATGTATTTATCAAAGCTTGAAATATTTGGTTTTAAATCCTTCGCACAAAAAACCGTGGTTAATTTTAATGAGGGAGTTACATCTATCGTTGGTCCGAACGGCTGCGGTAAAACAAATATAGTTGATGCAATAAGATGGTGCCTTGGTGAACAGAGAAGCGGTGCACTCAGAAGTGATAAAATGGAGAATGTTATTTTCAACGGCACTTCCACCAGGAAGCCGATGGGAATGTCTGAAGTATCGCTTACAATTCAGAATACAAAAGGAATTCTTCCTACCGAATATTCCGAAGTAACAATAACAAGAAGAATTTTCAGGTCGGGTGAAAGCGAATACCTGCTTAATAAAAATATATGCAGGTTAAAAGATATTACAAACCTTTTTATGGATACCGGCATTGGCGCAAATGCATATTCTGTAATTGAATTGAAAATGGTTGAAACAATCCTCAGCAATAAAGCCGATGAACGCAGGGTAATGTTTGAAGAAGCTGCCGGTGTTAATAAATATAAATTGAGAAGAAGACTTGCTTTAAGAAAACTTGAGGAGGTTAAAGCCGACCTTACAAGAGTTAATGATATTGTAGCCGAAGTTGAGAAGAAAGTAAATTCTCTTGAACGACAGGCAAAGAGAGCTGATAAATACAATAAACTCTCTCTAACTTTAAGAGAACAGGAACTTGAACTTGCTGAACGTGAACTTGCACTTTACCTGAGGGAAAGAGTTTCTAATAAAAATTTAAAAGAAGAAAATTTTAAGATTAAGATTAATCTTGATTCACAGCTTTCCGAACTTGATGATAAGATTAAAGATATCAAACAGCTTCTTGCAGATACTGAACTTCAATTAAAAAATAAACGTGATGAGGTTACGGCACAGAGAGATACAATTTATAATCTGCAGAAAAAAATATCTGTAGAAACAGAAAAGAAAAGGTCGCTCGAAGAAAATATTGAAAGATATAAACAAGAGTTAGAAGAACTCAGAGTTCAGTTAAAAGAATCTGAAAAAATTATTGCCGAAGGTTCTTCTTCTGTTCTTAAATATGAAGAAGAGATTACTTCAAAATTATCTCACAAGACTGAACTTGAAAATGAAGTTGCGAGTTCAAAAAATAAACTTGAAGAGAAGAGAAATGAAGTAAAAACAGAAAACCAGTCCCATCTCGAGCAGGTTAAAGAGATTACAAATAAAGAGAATGAACTTGAAAATCTTTTGAAGCAACTTGAATTAAAGAATGATGAGATTGCCAAAGCAAATCAAAAAATTCAAACATTCACAAATAATATTGCAAAAACTGTTGGATTTATCTCCGAACTGAATGATGAAAAAGTAAAAACAGAAGAAGCTCTTGCAGATGCAGAAGCTGAATATTCAAGAAAGCAAAAAGAAAAAGAGGAACTTGAAAAAGAAGTTGATAACTTAAAAGAAAAAGAGCTTCAGGTTAAATCTGTTATTAATGGTTTGAATGACAGGATTGGTTTTATCCAGCAGCTAATCGATAATCTGGAAGGTGTATCAAAAGGGGCTAAAGCTTTACTTGAGAATAATGAATGGACAAGAAAAGAAAAAACTCTTCTTGCTTATGCAGGCAATACTTCTGAGGAATTTCGTTTTGCAATTGAAGCTGCACTGAAGAATAACTTGAATAATATTCTTATTGAATCTTTAGATGAATTAAAAAGAGCAATTAAATTTCTTAAAGAGAAAAATATAGGCAAAGCAGGATTTTATCTTTCTGGCTTGGATGAAAAAGAAAATGGTGGTTTAATTAATTCACTTCAGAATTTTTTAAATAAAAGAAAACGTAAATCTCTTGCTAATGAAAAAGGTTTCCTCGGTTGGGCTGTTGATTCAGTAAAAACCGAAAATAAATGGAAAGCTTTTTTTGAAAAGATACTTTTTAACACTGCAATTGTTGATTCACTCGATACAGCTTTCAATTTAAGAAAGAAATACCGCGATTTTAATTTCACTACTCTCGATGGTGATTATGTTGAAAGAACAGGTGTTATTGAAGGCGGTTCGCTTCCCAAAGGAGATGATTCTCTCTTCGGCAGAAAACAGTATCTTGAAAAAATAAAATCCGAACTTCCGGTTCATCAAAATGAACTTCAGCAGATTCAGGATAAAATAAAAGAGACAGAAGATAAAATTAATAATATCGATCTTAAAGTCTTATCTGATCAGGGTAAGATGCTTGTTAATGATCTTGCCAATATAGAAAAACAAATTGCACAGTTTGAATTTGAAAAGAAAAGAGCATCAGATGAGATTGAAAAAACAAGACAGGAAATTAAAGACCTTGCTTCAGAATCAAACCGGATTGATAATGAAAGAATTAAACTCGAAAATCTTGTTAACTCTTTAAGAATTGCAATGAAGCAGGAGGAAAAGAAACGTGAGGATCTTGAAACTGAGTTTAATTCTTTTGAAGATGATTACAACAGGAAAGTCTCTTACCTGAATAATCTTAAACTTGATATTGAAAGAATCAGCGGAGAAAAAAGAAATATTGAAAATGCTGTTAAACGTGCAAAGGATAATATTGATAATATTCAGAAAACTATTTTAAGAAGAGAAACCGATATACAAAATTCCTCTGCTGAAGCTGCTTCTATCCTGGAAGCATTAAAAGAAGATGAACTTAAGCTTAATGAACTTGAAGAGAAAAAGAATTTACTTCTTGAAGAAGAAAAGAAAATTGAAGAAGAGTATAATGAAATAAGAAGCAGGATAAATGAAATTGAAAAAGAGCAGTCGCGTTTAAGAAAAGAAAAAGAAGAGACCCAGAATGAAATACATCACGCTGAGATGAAATTAAATGAGCTTTCATTAAAAATTGAAAACCTTAAAGAGCATATAAAAGAATCTTATTCATTAGCCCTTGAAGAAAAATCTTTCGATGATCTCGATACATTCGATTTTAAACAGCGCACTGAGGAAGTAAATTCATTAAAGCAGCAGATAAAAAATCTCGGACCAATAAATTTACTTGCGTATTCTGAATTCGAGGAAGAGAAGCAGCGTTATGAATTTCTTGCAAAGCAGAGAAATGATTTAATTGAATCTGAAAAAGATATTGTAAAAACAATTGAAGAGATAAATGTAACTGCTCAGTCGCTGTTTATGGATACATTCCAGAAGATAAGAGAAAATTTTATAAATATTTTCAGAAGCCTCTTTAATCCCGGCGACGAAGCAGATCTAAGGCTTGAAGAAAATGCCGATCCTCTCGAAGCAAAAATAGAAATTATAGCAAAGCCAAAAGGCAAGCGTCCGACTTCAATTGAACTTTTATCAGGCGGTGAGAAAACATTAACGGCAATTGCACTTCTCTTTGCAATTTATCTTGTTAAGCCGAGTCCTTTCTGTATCCTCGATGAAATTGATGCACCACTTGATGATGCGAACATCGACAGGTTTACGAGAATTATAAAACAGTTCAGCAAGGATACCCAGTTTATTGTTGTAACACATAACAAAAGAACAATGGAAGCGGCAGATACTCTTTATGGTGTTACAATGCAGGAAGAAGGAGTATCAAAATTAGTTTCTGTAAGATTTAATGAAGAATTAAGTTCTGTTTCCTGATTATGAAGAAAATATTTAAAGTTTTTATTGATTTTGATGGCACGATAACAAAAACAGATGTTGGTGACAGCATCTTTCAGAAGTTTGGTGATACTGAAAAAGTTAATGCAATTATTGATGATCTTTTAAATGAAAGAATCTCGTCAAAAGAATGCTGGGTTTCTCTCTGTAATTCTATCCCGCAGATAAACATAGATGAGTTAAATAATTTTATTGATGAAGTTGAATTAGAAAAAGGCTTCAAAGAATTTATTAACTTTTGCAGAGATAATGATATCGAATGTTTTATACTGAGCGACGGCTTCGATTATTATATTGAAAGAATTCTGAAGAAAGAAAACCTGGACATAAAATATTTTGCGAACAGGCTCGAAATTTTGGATAACAAATTAATTCCTTCTTTTCCTTATCACGATATCAGCTTTCCAAGTTCTGCAAACTGCAAGAGAAATCATGTTATAAATAACAGCAGTGATGAAGATTATACTGTGTTTATTGGCGATGGTCATTCAGATAAATACACAGTGCATTATTGTGATTTCATCTTCGCTAAAGAAAATCTTTTAAAATATTGCGAGAAGGAAAGAATCTCTTTCTTCCCATTTAATGATTTTTATGATGTTCTTTTTATAATGAAAAAACTTCTTTCAAAAAAAAGATTAAAAAAAAGATACCAGGCTGAACTGAAAAGGAAAGAAGCATATATAAGTGAATGAACTGTCATTAGTCATTGATTAATGACACTTAAGAATTTTGAAATGAATTATTAAAAATGAAAAATATCTCCTCCATATTATTTAAATACAGAAGCTACACGCCAATTCCTTTTCTATTAGTGATGATATTTTTTGAAAACGCTAATATATGGAGTTTGATTGCCGGGTTTCTTGTAGTTGTAACCGGAGAACTTATTCGCCTCTGGGGTGTTAGCTGGGCAGGCAGTGAAACAAGAACAACCGGACATATGGAAGGAACTTTTTTAATTATCAGCGGACCTTTTGCTCATGTCCGCAACCCGCTTTACATAGGTAATATTTTAATTTACCTCGGTGTTGGGATAATGTCTTACGCAATATTTCCATACCTGCAGATTTTTGCATTAATCTTTTTTCTCTTCCAGTATCATTATATCATAAAAGGTGAAGAAGAATTTTTGCAGAATAAATATGGTCATCAGTACACTGAGTATAAAAAAAATGTACATAGGTTTTTGCCAAGACTTACACCTTACAAATCTGCTAATATTAAGCAGCCTCAATTTAAACTTAAAGCCGGACTTAAATCCGAAAGCAGAACTTTCCAGGCAATTGGTTTTGTAATGATTACAATTTTTCTTCTCTGGTTTATAGGAAGATATTAAGAATGATTTTGAAGATGCACAGATTATATGAATGAAAACACTACAGTTATGATTATAGCAGGTGAAGTGTCAGGGGATTTGCTCGGTGCAGAACTCTCAGTTGAATTAAAAAATATTAACCGCAACCTGAATCTTACAGGTATAGGCGGTGACAGAATGAAACAGGCTGGTGTGGAGATTATTTATCATATAAACAAACTTGCTTTTTTAGGTTTTGCAGAAGTTATAAAACATCTTCCTTTTATTAAAAAAGTTCAGAATGAATTAATAGAAATTATTAAGGAAAAAAATATCAGAAATATTATTCTTATAGATTACCCCGGCTTCAATCTTAACTTTGCTAAGAAAGTGAAACAGCTTGGAGTAAAAGTTATTTATTATGTTTCTCCACAGGTCTGGGCGTGGGGTAAAGGGAGAATTAAAAGAATAAAAAATCTTGTAAGAAAAATTTATGTGGTATTTCCTTTTGAAGAAGAACTTTACAGAAATGAAGGTGTTGATGTTGAATTTGTCGGACATCCATTGCTTGAAAGAATAAACAATTATGATTTTCTCCCCAAAGAGAGATTTTTCAGCAAGTTTAATCTTAATCCTGAAAAAGAAATTCTTCTTGTATTGCCCGGCAGCAGAAAACATGAAATTCAAAAAATTTTTCCTGAAACAATTAAAGCTGCTTTAAAACTTGCCGTTGAATTTAATATGCAGGTTGTTGTAGCCGGTGCATCCGGCATAGATGAAAATTTATTCAAAGAAATTTATGACGAAAAAAATTATTCAATCATTAAAGAACATAATTATGAATTAATGAAGTATGCAAAGTTCGGAATAATTAAATCCGGTACTTCAACTCTTGAAGCAGGTTTATTCGGGCTGCCGATGATTATAGTTTACAAAACAAGTCTGCTTACTTACTTCATTGGTAAGAATCTGGTTAATGTTAAGAACATCGGGATGGCAAATATAATTTCAGGTGAAGAAATAGTTCCAGAACTAATTCAGGATAAAGTTAATGCCGAACAAATTTATTCAGAATCAAAAAAGATTTTAGAAAATGATATCCTGTATAATTCAATAAGAACAAAACTGCTTAACATTAATCAAAAACTTGGTGAAAAAGGTGCGGTAAGAAAAACTGCTGAATCTATTATTCAATTGTTAAATGAAAGTTAGAGAGTTAAAGCAGGATTTTCTCCGCTCAGCAGGAATTTTATTTGCAGATAAGATTATAGACCTTCTCTGCAGAAGCCTGAAAATAGAGATAAAGAATAAAGAATATATTGACAAACTTAAAAGTGAAAATAAAAATTTTATACTCGCTTTCTGGCATGGTACAATGCTTCTTCCATGGTTTGTTCACAGGAACGAAAGGAATACAGCATTGATAAGCAAAAGCAAAGATGGAGAACTTCTGTCAAAAATTTTAAAGAGATGGAATTACGAGGTTATCAGAGGTTCCAGTTCATCAGGTGGAGATGCGGCTTTAAGATTAATGATTGACCATGCACGAAACAAAAATACAATTGCAATTACACCTGATGGTCCAAGAGGTCCAGCTAAAAAAATGAAAGCAGGTGCAGTTATCACCGCAAAGAAAAGCGGGGTGCCTGTAGTGCTTGCCGGTGCAGGTTATTATAAGAAAAGAATTTTAAATAACTGGGACAGTTTTCAAATCCCGGCTTTCTTTACTAAGGCTAAACTGGTTTATTCGGAACCAATTTATGTAAATCCGGGTCTGGATTATGACTCAACAAACGAGATGATAATTTTTTGTGAGAACAAATTAAATGAACTTCAGTCTGAAGCAGAAGTGTTTTAAATAAATAGATGAATATAATCAGAATATTATTATATCCTTTAGTATTTGTTTATGGTGCAGCAGTAAAAGTAAGAAACCTCTTTTTTGATAAGAATATTTTTAAATCAAAAAATGTTGATGCTAAAGTTGTATCTGTCGGAAATATAAACGTAGGAGGTTCAGGCAAAACTCCGCTTGTAATTTATCTTACAAGACTTCTTAAAGAAAGAGGAAAAAAGGTTGGTGTATTAAGCAGAGGTTACAGAAGAAAAACATCAGGTTACAAACTTGTATGCGATGGAGAAAATATTCTTCTCTCTGTTGATGAGGCAGGTGATGAAATTTATTACACAGTACTTGAATGCATGGTGCCTGCTGCAGTATCGGAAAAAAAATATGATGGAGCTAAAAAATTAATTTCGGAAACAGGAGTTGATACGGTAATACTCGATGATGCATTTCAGCATAGATGGATTAACAGGGATATTGACCTTGTGATATTTGAACAGCGTTTTCTGACCGAAGGCAAATTTCCCGACCATCAGTTGCTGCCGACGGGTAATATGAGAGAAAAGTTTGAATCAGTTAACAGAGCAGATGCAATTATTATTAACAGGAAATTTACAGAAAAAACTGAATTGCCGGGTAAAATAAAAGAATATTTTTCAGGTAAACCTCTGTTTACCGCATATTATAAAGCTATAGGATTTGTTGATATAAGAAGAAAAACTGAGTATGGTCTTCAGGATTTTGAAGGACAGAAAAGTCTTGTAGTTGCCGGTATAGCAAAACCTTTTTCATTCATAAATATACTCAGGCAAACCAAAGTTGATACACAAAATAAATTAATATTTGTTGATCATAAGGATTATACAATAAAGGAGGTACAAAGGATAAGAAAAGAATTTTACGCAACCAATTCACAATCAGTTGTTACTACTTTAAAAGATGCTGTTAAACTAAAGAAATATGCAAGAGAGCTTGATGACATAGATATATTTTACTTAAACATAGAGCTTGCATTTGATGAAGATGAAAATTTCAAAAACTTTATTTTAAATCATTTGAATTGAATATGATTTATCAAAACTATTTTAATAAAATCTAAATTCGGAGGAAGATTAAATGGCTAAGCAAAATAAATATGTGTACTTTTTCGGTGGGAAGAAAGCTGAAGGCAAAGCAGAGATGAAAGCACTCCTTGGTGGCAAAGGTGCCAACCTTGCAGAGATGGTTAATATTGGTCTGCCTGTACCTGCAGGCTTTACAATAACTACTGAAGTATGTACTTACTATTACAAGAACAATAAAAGATATCCTAAAGAATTAAAATCCCAGGTTGTTAATGCATTAAAAAAAGTTGAGCAAATGATGGGTGCAAAATTCGGCGATGCAAAAAACCCGCTGCTTGTTTCTGTAAGAAGCGGTGCAAGAGCATCAATGCCCGGAATGATGGATACTGTTCTTAACCTGGGGTTAAATGATGAAACAGTTAAAGGTCTTATAGAAAAAACAAACAACCCCCGTTTTGCTTACGATTCTTACAGAAGATTTGTGCAGATGTATGGTGATGTTGTTCTCGGTTTAAAACCACAGTCAAAACATGAAGAAGATCCTTTTGAAGTAATTATTGAAAAGAAAAAACGTGATAGAGGAGTTAAACTCGATACTGAACTTACAACAGAAGACTTAAAAGAGCTTGTAGAAGAATTTAAATTTGAAATTAAAATGAAAACCGGGCATGATTTTCCAACAGACCCAATGGATCAGTTGTGGGGCGCTATCGGTGCCGTGTTTGGTTCATGGATGAATGAAAGAGCTATCACATACAGGAAACTTCATGATATTCCGGCTGATTGGGGAACTGCGGTAAATGTGCAGTCAATGGTTTTCGGAAATATGGGTGAGGATTCAGGTACAGGTGTTGCATTTACAAGAGATCCCGCTACCGGTGAAAATATTTTCTATGGAGAATATCTTTTTAATGCTCAGGGAGAAGATGTTGTTTCAGGTGCACGTACCCCGCTTCCTATTAAAAATTTAAAAGAAGATAATGAAAAGATTTACAAACAGCTTGAAGGCATAAGAAAAATTCTTGAGAAGCATTATAAAGATATGCTTGATATTGAATTCACAATTCAGCAGGGCAAACTCTGGATGCTTCAATGCCGTGTCGGTAAAAGAACCGGATTTGCTGCTATTAAAATGGCAGTAGATATGGTTAAGGAAAAATTAATTGATAAAGAAGAAGCAATTTTAAGAATTGAACCTAACCAGTTAAACCAGTTATTAAGACCTATCTTTGATGTTGAGCAAAAGCGTAAAGCTATTGAAGAAGGAAGATTACTTGCAAAAGGTTTAAATGCCGGTCCCGGTGCTGCATCAGGTAAAGTTGCATTATCTGCACAGGATGCAGTTGCAATGGCTGCTGAAGGTGAACCTGTTATTCTTGTAAGAATAGAAACCTCACCCGAAGATATTAAAGGTATGAATGCAGCAGAAGGTATTTTAACTGCAAGGGGCGGAATGACTTCTCATGCAGCTCTTGTAGCAAGACAAATGGGTAAAGTTTGTGTTGCAGGCTGCGGTGCATTGAGAATTAGTTATAAGGATAGAAAGATTATGGTTGAAGGTAAGGATATAGTAATTAATGAAGGTGATTATATTTCAATTGATGGAACTACCGGAGAGGTAATCCAGGGAAGAATTGAAACAAAGCCTTCCGAAGTAATCCAGGTTCTGCTTACAAAAACTCTTGATCCTAAAGAATCAAAAACATACCAGACTTATGACAACCTGATGAAGTGGGCAGACAGCGTAAGAAAACTCCGTATAAGAACAAATGCCGATCAGCCTGACCAGGCAACTAATGCTATTGCATTTGGTGCAGAAGGTATCGGGCTTTGCAGAACAGAACATATGTTCTTCGGCGGTGACAGGATTATGTCTGTAAGAAAAATGATTGTATCGGATACTCTTGAGGACAGAAAAGCTGCCCTTGAAGAACTTCTTCCGTTACAACGTGAAGATTTTTATGGAATATTCAAAGCAATGGATGGATACCCTGTAACTATAAGAACACTTGATCCTCCATTACATGAATTTCTGCCGAATACTGAAAGAGATATTAGGGAATTAGCAAATGCTTTAAATATTCCTGAAGAAAAACTTGTAGAGAAAATTCATAGTCTGCATGAATTTAACCCGATGCTTGGATTCAGAGGATGCAGGCTTGGAATTTTATATCCTGAAATAACAGAAATGCAGGCACGTGCAATTTTTGAAGCTGCAGTTGATGCCGCTAATGATGGAATAAAAGTTAAACCTGAAATTATGATTCCTCTTGTCAGTGAACTTAATGAATTCAAGCTGCAGGAAAAAATTGTTAGAGGTGTTGCTGAAGAAGTATTCAAAGAAAAAGGAAAGAAAGTAAATTATCTTGTCGGAACAATGATTGAACTTCCCCGTGCTTGCGTTACAGCGGATGAAATCGCAAAGAGTGCTGAATTCTTCAGCTTTGGAACGAACGACTTAACACAGACATCTTTCGGTTTATCGAGAGATGATGCAGGGAAATTCCTTCCATTATATGTTGAGAGAGAAATTCTTCCAAATGATCCGTTTGAAGTTCTTGATCAAACCGGTGTTGGTGCTCTTGTTAAAATTGGTACGGAGAAAGGCCGCTCTACAAGACCAAATCTTAAAGTTGGTATCTGCGGTGAACATGGAGGGGAACCATCTTCGGTTGAATTCTGTCACAATGTTGGAATGGACTATGTTAGCTGCTCTCCTTTCAGAGTACCGATTGCAAGACTTGCTGCAGCAAGAGCTGTCTTAAGAGAAAAATCTTTATCATCGGTTAAGAGAGCAAAAGCTGCAAAAGCAAAAATAGTTAAAAAGTCAGTTAAGAGGAAAGGAAAATAATTAAAACAGGGAAGATGACTCAAAAGATAACTTTGTGAAACTTAGTGCCTTACTGTATAGTGGTTAAAAAAATTCTATTAAGACACCAAGCACACAAAAAACTTTTGAGTCATCAATCTCTTTAAATTCAGCTTTTAATAATTAAACAGAGGTAGAGATAATGAAATTATCAGACTTCAAATACAATCTGCCCAAAAATGCGATTGCTAAATATCCTGTTTCCCCAAGAGATAAAGCCAAACTAATGGTGCTCAACAGGGAAACTCAGGAAATAGAGAATAAAAAATTCTCTGATATTATTGATTACATTGATAAGGGTGATGTAGTTGTTGTTAATGAAACAAGAGTGTTCCAGGCACGGCTTTACGGCAAGAAAGAAAAAACAAATGCTAAAATTGAAGTTTTTCTTTTAAGAGAACTTAATGCTGAAGAAGCGATCTGGGATGTTATTGTTGATCCTGCAAGAAAAGTAAGGATAGGAAATAAAATTTATTTCAATGATAAACTTTGGTGTGAAGTAATTGATAATACCACATCAAGAGGAAGAACAGTAAGATTCAATCAGCCTAATAATGTTTTTAAAGCTGTTGAAAAAATTGGTCTTACCCCGCTTCCGCCGTATATCAAAAGAGATCCCGAACCTTCTGATAAAGAAAATTACCAGACAGTTTATGCACAGGTTGATGGTTCGGTTGCAGCTCCTACTGCAGGGCTTCACTTTACCGAAAAACTGCTCGATAAAATAAAAGCTAAAGGAGCTTCCATTGTCCCGGTAATTCTTCATATCGGACTGGGCACTTTCCGTCCCGTTGAAGTTGAGGACCTTACCAAACATAAAATGGATTCTGAATATTATGAGATCTCTCCTAAATCAGCAGAGATAATTAACAAGGCAATGGATGCTAAAAAAAATGTTATTGTGGTTGGAACAAGCACAACCCGTGCTCTCGAAACAAGTGTTACGGCCGAAGGTAGAGTTAAACCTGGCAGGGGATGGACTGATAAGTTTATCTATCCTCCTTACGATTTTAAAATTGTCGGCAGGCTTGTTACAAATTTTCATGCTGAAGAATCTACACTTCTTATGCTTGTATGTGCTTTTGCAGGTACCGACTTTGTAATGAAAGCATATAAGAAAGCTTTAAAAGAAGGTTACAGATTCCTTAGCTATGGTGACGCAATGCTGATAATATAGGTTCATGTTTAAATTTAAGTTCAAGTCTTGAATGAAAGTTTATGCTATAATTCCTGCAGGAGGAAAAGGTGTACGCAGCGGAAATAAAATTCCGAAGCAATACATTAAGATTAATAATAAAGAATTAATTGTTTATACACTTGAAGTATTTCAGAAGAATAAACTGGTTGATGAAATAATTATTCCTGCAGAAAAGAATTATCATAAAAAACTTGAAAGAGTTGTAAAGAAATATAAACTGACAAAAGTAAAACTGATTGTTGAAGGAGGAAGAGAGAGACAGGATTCTGTTTATAATGCATTGTTATCTCTTCCTTCTCCTTCACCTGATGATTTAATTGCCGTACACGATGCAGCCCGCCCTCTCCTCCCGCAAAAAGTTTTAACCTCCGCTATTGAATATGCTAATAAAAATGGAAATTCTGTTGTTTGCATTAAAGCTAAAGACACACTTGTAAAAGCAAAATCAGAAATTGCTGAACATTTAAACCGCGATGAAATTTTTTATGTGCAAACTCCACAGATATTTAAATATAAAGATTTAAAGAAGGCAATGGACTCCGCGGCAAAAGAAAATTTTTACGGTACCGATGAATCAATGCTTGTAAACAGGATAGGAATTAAAGTAAATATTGTAGAAGGCTCAGTTTTTAATTTTAAGGTTACTTCTAAGGAGGATTTGATATTGTTTAAAAAGCTTCTTGCATAGTAAAAATCTTTCACGCTTCCATAATAAAAGAATAAAATTCTTCTGCTTCTTTCAATTCAGTTTCAATATAATTGTTAAAAAGTTTTTCTCCTGCCTTCTCTTTAATTGCCGAGATTCCTACATCAATCAGCCTTATCCCTTCTGAAGTAAAAACTATATTATCAAATGGTCTGCCTCCATATCCTGACGGACGTTTGAGATCTCTGTGAACAAAACCATTTTTATGAAGTTCAATTAATTTATCCATAAAAACCGAGTACATTGTTTCCCGTACTTCAACCTCAAATGATCTTGGTTCAAAAATGTTTAACCTTTCCATTACCAGAATCTGGTTCTCTCCTTCAATATCAATTCTTATAAACTTAACTACGAGGTCATTAATTTTATTTGCATACCTCATGTTTTCTGCTTCAACAGAAATTTCCACTCTCGATTCAGGAGTAAAAATTTTGCCCGCTTCGGTTTTACTTAAAGCTATTACAACATTATTCGTACCGCGGGAGAGTTCCTTAGGATATTTTGATTTGTTCATATTTAAGTTTTATAAATTTTTATTGTTTAAAATCTTCAAACTTTAAATCATACTTTTCTGCTTTAATTAAAAATTTTGTATATGCCTGCTGGGGATCATCAAACAATTCTTCTGTCTTATTCATCTCAATAATTTCACCATTGTACAATATTATTACTTCATCAGCCAATTTTCTTAAAAGCTTAAGATTATGTGCAATGCATATCATTGTAATATTTAAATCTTTTTTAAGACTAAGAAAAAGATTTAATAAATTTTTCTGTGATTCATAATCCTGTGCTGAGAATGGTTCATCTAAAATTAGTAGTTCAGGTTTTACAGTGAGAATTCTTGCAAGTGCAACTCTCTGCTGCTCACCTCCGCTTAATTCGTATCCATATTTATCCAGGAGTTCCTTTTCAATTCCAACAATCTCTATTAATCTTTCTAAAGCCTCCCCCTTTATCCTTAACATTGACCTGATTTTTCTTAAAGGATTAATTATTTCTCCTGTATTTTGAAAAAGCATCTGAACAGGAGACACTCTTTTGTGATTCTCTTTAAAGTAGTAATTGATTTTTCCTGCTGTTGGTTTTAAAATTCCTGAAAGAATTCTTCCAAGAGTTGTTTTCCCGCTTCCCGATTCACCTGAAATTCCAAGAATAGAATTTCTTTTTACTTCAAAAGAGATATTATTTAAAATAATTTTTTCTTTACCATCCTGGTGAACCGGGTAATGAAGATTCTCCGCTTTTAAAATGATACTCATACTTCAGGTATAAGAGAATGAATGTGAAAAAATTCTTCGGGAGAATAAAATCCGGACAAAGCAGAATCTGAAAGTAGTGCAATCTTACTGCTGATTTTTTTTGTAAGGTCAATATCGTGTGTAACCAATAAAACAATATTACCTTCATTAACAAATTCTTTTAGTTTTAAAATTATAAGATTGGCAATAGGCGCATCAATTCCAGATGTTGGTTCATCAAGAAAAATTATTTTTGGTTTTGCAGCAAGAGCAAGTACTAAATTAATTCTCTGTGCCATTCCACCGCTTACTTCATAAGGATACATTTGCGAGAGAGTCTGCAAATCAGGTAAAAGAAAAAAATTCAGAAGTTCTTTTATGTAATTCTCATCTTTTGTAAAGAAGTTTTTAAAGTAGTATTCGAAAGTTTTCAAATGGTCAAAACTGTTTACAGGGTCCTGGAAAACATATCTTATTTCATTTCTCCTGATATCGGAAAGCTCTTCATCATTTAATTTTAATAAATCTTTCTTCTTATAAAAAACTGAACCTTCAACGGAGTAAAATCTTTTATCAAACAATGAGGTTAATGATTTTAACAGTGTACTCTTGCCTGAACCATTCTTTCCTAAAATTGTATAAATGTTTTTCTCTTCAAGATGAAAGGAGATATCTTTAAGAATAATTGCTTCTTTGTTCTCTTTATTAATGGTGACTTTATTTAAAATTACATTGAGCATTATAGCAGGTAAGTTCCAGTAAAACTATTATTTATTCTTTTTGTAATTACAAAAACAAAATAATAAATTGACACTTAAAATTATATAAAAAATAAAACATCATAGTGTTGGTAAGTAGAAGATATTACTTATTTATACTTTTCTTCTCACTTCTTTTACTGGCGGGATGTGAAAAGGACTCACCGGTAAGACAAAACAGAATTGTTATCGGCATTCCGTCGGATGTTACAACATTAAATCCTCTCTTTGCTTTCAGTGTTGATGAAGGAACAATAACTGAACTTCTTTATATGAGCCTGATTAATTTTAAATGGGACGAAGATAAAGGAGATATCTCTCCTGAACCGATGCTTGCAAAAAGCTGGGAGTGGAGCGATGATTCATCTTCAATTACTTTTAACCTGAGAGATGATGTGTACTGGTCTGATGGTGTGAAGTTCTCTGCTTATGATGTAGTGTTTTCATTTGATGTTTATTCCGACCCTGAAGTAAACAGCAGGTTATTTGAAACATTTACAGATTTCTTTACTGATAATAAAAATCATATTGATATTGAAAAAACATTTGAGGTTATAGATTCATTTAATGTTAAAATAAATTTTCTTCCTAACTCAACTCCCACTCTGCCTGAAATAATTTTTCATCTTATACCAAAACATGTATTTGAGAACATTCCAAGAAATGAAATAGAAACTGCAGAAGAAAACTTTAAACCTGTTACCAATGGTCCTTTTATACTTGAAAGCTGGGAAAGAAATCAGACAATCCGGTTAAAAGCAAATAAAAATTCTTTTCTTTATGATTCTGAAACAGTGGATGAGTTAATATTTAAAATTGTTCCTGATTACAATTCAAGATTAACACAATTGAAAAGAGGTGAGATTGATCTCGCAGAACTGATTAAACCTGAAGATATTAATGAATTAAAAAAGTATGAACATCTTAAAACAGATGCTCAGCAGGGAAGAGAATATGATTACATCGGTTGGAATAATATTAATCCTGAAGTTTACAGCTCTACCGGTGAATTCCATCCGCATAAATTGTTCGGCAGTGCAAATGTCAGGAAAGCTTTAACTCACGCAATTAACAGGCAGGAAATTCTCGAGGAATATCTTTCTGGAAATGGTAGATTAGCGGTTGGACCTGTCTCGCCTATTTTTAAGGAAATATTTAATAATGATATTCAACCTTATGAATATGATTTAAACAAAGCAAGATCTCTTCTTAACTCTGAAGGATGGATTGATATTGATAATGACGGCATACTTGAAAAAGATAATATTGAATTTAGGTTTACACTTTATATTACTTCAGGAAATCCTTTAAGGAGTAATGCTTCAACTGTTATAAAAAATAATTTGCGACAGGTGGGTGTTGATGTAACTATTGAACAGATAGAAACTGCTGTGCTTATTGATAATATGTATAAAAGAAATATGGATGCATGGATGATTGGCTGGTATGTACCAATTCCAGTTGATTTGAAAATGTCATGGTATTCCGACCTTGAAAAAACTCCCTATAATTTTGCAGGTTACCGTAACAAGCAGGCAGATAAAATTCTTGATGAACTTTCAACAGAAAAAAATTCGGAAAGAATAAATTTTTTATTCAAAGAACTTCAAAAAATTATTCATGAGGATGAGCCTGTTACATTTCTTTACTGGATAGATAACATTGTTGTGTACAATAGTAAAATTGAAAATATAAATATTAATCCTCTGGGTGCTGTCCACCATTGCTGGCAGTGGAAAGTAAGAAACAATGATTAATGAGTAAAACTTCAAAACTATTAATAAAAAGAATTATTAGTTCTCTTTTCATTACCTTTCTTATAATTACTTTTGTTTTTTTTCTTATAAGAATATCTCCCGGTGACCCCTCACAGAAATTTGTTTCTCCATCATTAAGCCCCGGACTTGCAGAACAGGTAAAAGACAATCTGAAACTTAATGAACCATTGCATCTTCAGTATTTCGGATTTCTAAAAAGCGCATTGCAGGGTGATTTGGGAATATCTTATAACTACAGGAGAGATGTTGTTTCTGTTATTATGGATTATTTGCCATTTACAATTTTATTTATCGGGGTGAGTTTTGTTATTCAGATTTGTGTAAGCATCTTTCTTGCTGTTAAAGCAGTAAAAAAAGTAAATGGTATTCTCGATAAAACTTTATCATCATTAACTTTATTTTTTTATGCAGCACCTGTGTTTGTTACAGGCATCTTTCTTCTCTTAATATTTTCTGAAATGCTTAACCTGTTTCCATCTTCAGGATTAAAATCTTATGACTTTGAGAATTTAAATTTCTTTGAAAAGATTATTGATTATGCAAATCATCTTATCCTTCCTGTTATTACACTTTCATTAGCAGAGGTTGCATTATTTTATAAATACCTGAGAGATAATCTTGAAGATGTATACAACAAATTATTTGTTTTGAATTTAAAGGCAGCAGGAGTTTCGGCAAAAACAATTTTATACAGGCATGTTATTCCCAATGCAATTAATCCTTTAATAACAATTGCAGGAATTGAATTGGGAATTATGCTTGGCGGTACATTAATAATTGAAGTTGTATTCGGTTTACCGGGTATGGGGAGATTAACAATTGATGCAATACTTAGCCGCGATTATCCGCTTGTAATTGGTTGTTCATTAACTGCGGCAGTTTTAATAATTGCTGCAAATCTTGCTGCAGATATTATTAAAGTAAAATTTGATAAGAGACTTCTTACAGGTAGTCTTGAATAATGAAATTTAAAATTAAAATATGGCATCTTCTTTTTGTCATCTGGATATTGTTTTTGTTTTTCAGATTTAACGAACTGACAGATATTTATAATTTATTATTCAGCTGGATAAATCTCTTAAATAATAATTCGGATGCAGCAATATCTCAACTTAATTTTGACTTAGCAGATGTTTTTTTATCAGGATTGCTTTATATAATTATTCCTCTCCTTCTTTTCTTTTTAAGAAGCAGAATTAATTTTCTTTATGATGAATTAACATTTGCATCATTTGTTTTAACAATATTATTAATCTCCTTTTTGTTTGCACCATTAATTACAAACAGGCATCCAGATTTTTATGGAAACATCGGGATGACAAAACTGCTTCCGCCATTATCATCTGTAAAGATTCTTCACTTTAAAGTAAAAAAGAAAAATTATAATTCCTCTTTAAGCGATTTTATTTCTTTGAGAGATAAAGTTGTTAAAAAACCTTTTGATGAAAATATTGAATTTGCAGACAGCATAGTTATAAATAAAAAAATAATTTTCTATCAGAATGAAATTATAAAAGAAGCTGAAAAGGATGATATAATTTTTAAAGATGAAGAACCTCTTATAACTACTCATATATTTTTGTTGGGGAGTGACCAGTTCGGAAGAGATATTTTTACAAGATTAATTTATGGAGCAAGAATTTCTCTATTTGTAGGAATAGCATCTGTTTTAATTTCTCTTATCATCGGCTTAACGCTTGGTTTTATTGCAGGCTACACAGGCGGAATAATCAATACAGTGTTAAGCAGAATAACTGATATGTTTCTCTCCTTTCCGATTATCTTTCTTGTTATTTTAATACTTGCATTGTTCGGCAATTCTTTATTTGCTGTTATAGTAGTGCTTGGTTTTGCCGGATGGATGAGCCTGTTCAAAATTGTTAAAACCGAAGTGCTATCAATTAAAAACAAAAATTATTTTATATCTGCTAAGATGCTCGGCTTAAGAAAAAGAGAACTTTTATTTAAAGAAATACTGCCGGTAATAATTGTGCCTGTTGTTGTTAATCTCATTTTTCAATTTGCAAATGTTATTATAGCCGAGTCAGCATTGAGTTATTTGGGATTGGGTCCCGGTTCCAATTATCCGTCCTGGGGAGGAATGATTCAGGCAGGACAGGAATATTTATCATCAGCCTGGTGGATGATAGTTGTCCCGGGATTAACATTAATATTTACACTTTTATCTGCAAATAGTTTCGGAATATCGTTGAACAAAAAATTAAATCCGCAGTTAAGGAATGATTAATAACCGGTACACAATTAAAAAGAAATTAGGTGAAGGAAGAAGCAAAGTTTTTCTATGCACAGATGCTGAAAATCCTTATAAAGAATTTGCAATAAAAATTCTTCCATCGTCCGCAGATAAAGATGAAATAAATATTTTCCGGAAAGAATTTTTCACTCTTCAGAATTTTAATCATCCAAATATAATTGCATCCCACGACGAAGGCGTTATTGTAACTACTGATGGTGAAAATGAAATTAGTACAGGCAGCAGGTTTATTATACTTGATTTCTTTGAAGGAACGGAACTGCTGAAATTTGAAAGAATAAATGATTATGAATGTTTAAAAGAAATAATCAAACAGATATGTTCTGTTTTGTATTACCTTCATCAGTCAAATTACATTTATTATGATTTAAAGCCTAAGAATATTTTAGTCGGTGAGAAAGACGGAATCATCAACTTAAAATTGATTGATATGGGTTTTGCCCACCATCTTTCTTCATCAGCAGAATATATTTCGAGGGGAACAAAAGAATATATTGCTCCTGAAATACTTAAGAGAGAGCATCACAGTCACCAGGTTGACCTTTATTCATTAGGAATTCTTCTATACAAAATAGTTTACAAACGCTTCCCGTTTACAAGTGATTCCGAAGTTGAGATATTTAAAGAGCATATTGAAAGAGAATTTGACTATCCCCAAAGTGATTATCCATCTGAATTAATCGAAGTAATAAAAAAACTTCTTGAGAAAAATCCCGTTAACAGGTTTGACAATTCTTTACAGGTATTGAATTACCTGGGTTATGAGATTGACCAGGATATTGCAAAGTATTTTACACCTGCTAATGTTTTTTCTGACAGGCAGGAACAAATTGAACATATAAAAAATTTTTTCAATGATAATAAGAGTAAAGAAGTAATTATACTTTCAGGTGCTGAAGGTTCAGGCAAAACAACACTTCTTTACAAAATTTATTCTGATTATGAAAAAGTAATATTAATAAGTACATCAGGCAGAAGAAGCGGAATTGGTTTTATAAGAATTCTTCTAAAAAAAATAATATACAATGATTTCATTTATACAAAAATAGATAGAGAAGTTTTACAGCTCGCACATTCGGTTATAGATGAACCTCCCGGTAATCTTATTGATAAACTCAAATCAATTTTTACTTCAATCTCTTCAAAAGTAAAATTTAATCTTATAATAGATGATTTTAATCTTCTAGACGATTTTCTAATCGGAATATTTTCTGAAATACTTCCGATACTCCAGGTAAACGGAGTAAATATAATAATAAGCGAAAGATCAGATCATAACCCCGAAGCAGAAAAGTTTATAAATAAATATTCAAAAATTTCTTTAGTGCCGTTCACAAAAGAGAATCTTTCAGAATATCTGGATGATGCACTTGCAACATTCTTCCCAAAAGATCAATTAAAAAAATTAATTCTGAAATTCTCTGACCTTATACCGGGAAGCATAGTTAGTTTTATCCGCGACCTTATTCTTTTGAAGATAATTAATTTTAATTATGACGGGACAGAAATAACCGAAGATGAAAATATTGAAAAGCTTCTTAAAGGATCAGCAGAAGAAATATTCAGATTACGTTTTTCACTTTTAACTGACGAAGAAATAAAAATAACTCAGTTTATATCTTCTTTTGCTGAAATACCTCCGCTCCAGGTAATTGCATCATATTTTAATTTAACTATTAATGAATTAAACAAGATTATTAAAAGTCTTGAAGAGAAGAATATTCTTCAGGCATCGAATATTGATAATGCAATTAATTTTACTTCGGATAGTTTAAAGAACTATACCTATTCGACTATAAATAATAAGGAAGAATATCATCTTCATATAGCTCACTTTCTGTTACAAAATTTTGAACAATTTAACAAACAGGAACTTGCACGACATTTTGAAGCAGGCAGGGATTATGATTCAGCTTATAAAATATATCTTGAAGAAATTGCATCAGCAGAAAAATTATCTGCATACTCTTATATAAAAAATATTCTCAATCATCTTCTGGGTTATCAATTAAAAGATAATCAGAAAAATGAATTAAGGTTTAAACTTGCTAATACTTATTACAGACTTAATGATTTTAAATCTGCTCTTGAAGTTGTTGAAGAGGCATTAAAAAATAATTTAAATGAAAACCTGAAAAATGAATTTCTTATAATAAAAGGAAGCAGCTTAATTGAATCAGGTGAACTTTCAGAAGGAAAAGAAATTCTTAACAAACTGATTAAAAAAATTAATGATGAAAAAAGAAAACAGAAAATATTAGTAGAGATTGCCTATGCAGAATTTGATCTTGGCAAGTTTGAAGTAGCAGAAGATTATGCTAAAAATATTCTTGCGAATGAAAATACTTCAATTGAAGAGAAAGCAAAATGCTATAACCTTTTAGGATTAGTAGAAATTTATTTGAGGAATGATCTTGAAAAATCATTAGCCGAATTCAAAAAGTCTCTTAACAGTTATAAAGAGATAAATTCAGTTTTACAGGCTGCTAAACTTGAGAGAAATATCGGCAATATTTATAACATGATGGGCGAACATAATATTGCAGAAGAATATTGGGATTCATCACATAAAAAAAATCTCTCCATTGGAAATCTTGATCTGGAAGCAAAACATCTGCTTAACTATGGAATTTATTATTATGAATTTGCCTCTTATGATGAAGCAGTAAAGCAGTATAAAGATGCTGCAGAAATCTTTTCGGTTCTTGGAAACAAGCATGGAGAAGGATTAGCTTATACAAATCTTGGCGAAGTTAATATAGATATTTGCAATTACTCAGAAGCTTATAAATATCTTACTGAAGCAAAAGAAATTTTTTCATCACTTAACAATCCAGAAGAAAAAAATGAAGTTCTTTTTCTTCTTGGAAAATTATTTTCAATAACCGGAGATAATGATGAGCTGGAAAAAATAATAGAGGAATATAAAAGTGAAATTAATGAAGCATCAGAAAGGCATAAAAATAATATCGATTACCTTGAAGCATTGCAGGGAAAGAAATCCGGTCGGGAAATTTTACAATCAATTAAAGAAAAATATCTAGAATTAAATGACACAACTAATTATGCAAAAGCAAATATTACTTATTCAGAATTTTTGATATCTGAAAAAAAATATACAGAAGCTTTTGATGCAATTAATGAAAAAGATTTTTTGAATATATGCAGTAAGAATTTAACAGTAAAAGCGTACAGAGAATATCTTATAGGTGAAGTAGCCAGCGGAGATGAAAAATTGAATATCCCCAATCCGCTGAATAATTTTAATTCTTGTTATGAAATATTAAAAGATAGTCATGTTTCCGAATTAACCTGGAAAGTGATGTTAAGAATAGGTGAAATTTATTTTTCAAGAGGTAATTATTCCAAAGCGGAAACTTTTGTTCTTTATGCAAAAAAATTAATTTACTTCATTGCAGAGCATATAACTGATGAAATTATAAAAGAAAAATATTTAAGTAAACCTGAAAGATTTAATGCACTGCAAAAAGCAGAAAATCTTGAAAAGAAAATATTGCAATGAAAGAAAAAAGAGTAAAAGTAAAAGTATTTTCAGACAGGAGAGATACAACATCTGTTACTACAATAGTAAAACAGATATCTATAAATAACACTTCAATAATCTGCCAGGCCCCGGAAGAATTAAAAATAGAACAGGATGATATTATAATATTTCTTGTTAATTCAATTCAATCATCTCTTCTTGAAAAATTTAAAGAACAGAGAAAGCATATAAATAATCAGATAATAATAGTGACTAAAAATGAATCAGCACTGCTTATCTCTTCACTAGCTAAAGATGGATTTACAAATATATTTTTATTCCCGCAGGAGATAAGTGGTTTTATTTCATTCTTAACAAATCTTATTGAAAACAATAATCATTTATCTGAGAAAACTTCAGAAGATTATGATTTTAGTTCAATTATTGGTGAGTCTGAAAAAATAAAAAGCATTAAAGAAATAGCAGGAAGGGTATCTGAGAATTCAACTATTAATATTCTGATATTAGGAGAAACCGGAACGGGTAAAGGATTGCTTGCTAAAGCTATTCATAAAAACAGCAGCAAAGGAAATAAACCGTTTATAGAAATTGTTTGTTCAGCAATACCAGAAGAGTTACTTGAATCCGAATTATTTGGATATGAAAAAGGAGCATTTACAAATGCACTGCAGAGAAAATTAGGATTGTTTGAGTTGGCAGAAGAAGGAACTCTTTTTCTCGATGAGATAGGTGACTTAAGTTTAAACCTGCAGGTAAAACTTTTGCGTGTGATTGAAAAGAAAGTAATCAGAAGACTCGGCGGCATAGATGATATCCCTGTAAACACCAGAATAATCTCTGCAACTAATAAAGACCTTAACAAGATGGTCGAAGAAAATCTTTTCAGGAGCGATCTTTACCATAGATTAAATGTTGTTTCAATTTTACTTCCCCCTCTTAGAGAGAGAGGAAATGATATTCTCCTGCTTGCAGAAAAATTTATGGAGGAATTCAATGAATTATTTAATAAAAATGTTGATACATTCGAAGAAGGTCTTAAAGAATTTCTGTTAAATTACACATGGCCTGGTAATATACGCGAATTAAGAAATGCAATGGAAAGGGCAGTTCTTTTAAGTGATGATAATATATTAAGAATGAATGATTTTGAAATTCTTCTTCAAAATCTTCCTTTAAATATTCTTGAAAAAAAAGAACATATTTCTTTTCATCCGAATTTGATTAGATTAGACCTTGATTTCAGAAACATGAATTTATTCAAACTATCAAAACTTTACGCAAAAGAAGTTTTCAGGAAAATGGGTGGAAATAAAACCAAATCAGCGCAGGTATTAGGTATTTCACGACCTAAATTAGATAAATTGCTAAACGGCAAGTAGTGTAAAAAAAATTTACATCATGCCCAATGTTACCGTTTACATTTCGGCAAATTTTACATGCCCTTTAAAATTTCAAGAATAAACCATTTGATTTAGCTCAAAAATAAGGGTGGTATATAACTTGACCTGTAATATGCGGCTATTGTTGGGAAAGTGTCATTTCTACGCTATGTTTTATTTTAAAAAAGGGTGTGCTATGCTTAAAGCTCTTTTTTCCGCGATTATTCTGGTTGGAGTATTTTCCCTAGGATATGCTCAAACCGTGGATAACGTTGAGGAAGCTGTCAGATACAGGGTTCCTCAGAATTCAGTTCAACTTCAAAATTCCGCTTACTCAAGTGAAACAGTCGATATAGTTAATATCGCGGTTCTTGAGAGCAAATCTTCAGCCCAAATTCAGGAACTTGGAAGCCGCTATGGTTTCTCAAGATCATCTTCACAGCTTGAAGAACTTGGAAGCCG
>Ga0079223_10000004_pt1 | contig 55847 bp, 51 predicted proteins | sample Stecom2011_FD_75072 | JGI IMG/M metagenome (GOLD analysis project Ga0079223, IMG submission 75072) | Agricultural soil microbial communities from Utah to study Nitrogen management - Steer compost 2011 | ecosystem: Environmental > Terrestrial > Soil > Agricultural land | place: USA: Utah...
ATTCGAAAATCGTAGAACTTTTAGAAAGGATTCAGTCCGTAGTAATTGAATTAAAAGATATTGGAGCAAATGCAGAAGATGATTTATCAGACTTATCCTTAGAACCAGGAGAGTTAGCATTACATGTAAATCATTTAGATGCTTATAATTCAGTGCTGAGAAAGCATAATTTGACTTCACAAGAAGAGCTAAAAGCACTTTCCGATCGCTTATCAAAAGATGTAGATGACTCGAGTCAAATTGAAGTGAAAATTGAAGAGAAGAAACTTGAATTAAATACTTTAGAGCAAAAAGCTAAGGTTGTTTCAGAGCAGCTTTCTGAAAGAAGAAAAAAATCAGCAAAAGTAATTGAGAAACAAGTAGCAGAGCTTTTGAATCAATTAAAGTTAGAAGGTGCAACAATTCGTTTTGATTTTGAATTGATGGAATTAAGTGAACACGGTACGGATGATATTACTTTGTTTTTCGCTCCCAATAGAGGTATGTCTCCTCAGGTTATTGAAAAGTCAGCATCAGGTGGAGAGTTGTCTCGTTTAATGCTGGTTGTTCAGTTTTTACTTTCTCAAAAACAAGAGTTGCCAACCGTTATTTTTGATGAAATTGACACAGGTGTTTCTGGAGAGGTTGCTCAGAAGATAGGTGAGCACCTTAAGAAAATGGGGGATAAGATGCAATTGATGGCAATCACACATTTACCTCAAGTAGCAAGTAAAGGTACCCATCATATTTTGGTGAAAAAAGAGGACGATAAAGGATTTACAAAAACATATTTAAAGCCTTTGAATAGAGAGGAACGTATTGAGGAAATTGCAAAGCTCATGAGTGGAAGTATTGTCAATGAAGCGGCTTTATTAAATGCTAAAAACTTGATGGATGAATGAGAAAAAGTTTATATTGATCGGACTGATATTTATAGTCTTGGGAATTATTCTTGGTGCAATGGGAGCACATTATTTAGAAACAATAGGTGTTTCTGAGCAGCAAATTAAAAGTTTTGGCGTAGGAACAACATATTTATTTTATAATGGAATTGGTTCATTGGCTATAGCGGCACTCGCACATAAGTTTGATTTTGAATTGGTTGCTCCATTTCGATCAATTCTGTGGGGAACCATTCTATTTTCTGGTTCTATTTTTTGTTTGGTTTTACTTCCAGTTGCAGGAATTGAAGTCAATAAATTCATAGGACCAGTTACTCCAATTGGTGGTGTAGTGATGATATTTGGATGGTTAGTTTTATTGATTAAATATTTGGGTACTTATAAAACATAGAATTATCACATGTAAATTACAAGAATGTGAATAATTAAAGCAAGATAATAAGTGAATACGATTAATATCGTTTAAATTTGTAAAAGTTAAAGCACTAAGCAAAAAATAAATATTATGAATGAATTTGGTAAAAGAGGTTCGAATACCAATTTAAAAGAGGACATAGGTTTAAGTAACCTAGGAAATGTTTATTGGAACATGAGTCCGGCTGAGTTAGTTGAGGATACAATTCTTATGGGAGAAGGGATCATGACCGACTCTGGAGCAATTGCAGTAAATACAGGAGAGTTCACCGGTAGGTCGCCAGAAGATCGCTTCATAGTGTGTGATGAGAATACTGAGAATTCAGTTTGGTGGGGAAAAATCAACAAAAAGTTTGATTCTGACAAATTCGATGCACTTTACAACAGAATGAAAGCATACTTGACTGGAAAGGATATGTATGTTAAAGATTCTTATGCTTGTGCAGATGATGATTACCGAATGAATATTCGTGTAGTTACTGAGTTGCCTTGGCAAAGTATGTTTGCTCACAATATGTTCTTGCGTCCAACAGACGAAGAGATTGAAAACTTTATTCCAGAATGGCATATTGTAAGTGCACCAAACTTCTATGCAGATCCAGAAATTGATGGTACAAGACAAGCTAACTTTGCGGTGATTAATTTTACTAAAAAGATGATTCTTATTGGAGGAACTGGATACACAGGTGAAATTAAAAAAGGAATTTTCTCAGTGTTGAATTATGTACTTCCATTTGAAAAAGATGTACTTTCAATGCACTGTTCTGCAAACGTGGGTGAAGACAACGATACAGCAATCTTTTTCGGATTGTCGGGAACAGGTAAAACAACTTTATCTTCAGACCCGAATCGCCGATTAATTGGTGATGACGAACATGGATGGGCTGAAAATGGTAGTGTATTTAACTTTGAAGGTGGATGTTATGCTAAAACCATAGATTTATCTGCTGAAAAGGAACCTCAAATATTTGATGCAATTAAATTTGGAGCTTTATTAGAAAACATTGGATTTGAGGGTGAGTCTTCAACTCCAGATTATGAGGATGACCACATCACTCAAAATACACGTGTTTCTTATCCAATCCATCACATTGACAATATTATGGTTCCTTCGAAAGGATCTGAACCTAAGAATATTTTCTTTTTAACATGTGATTCATTTGGAATTTTACCTCCAATATCAAAATTGACACCAGGTCAAGCGATGTATCACTTCATTTCTGGGTATACGGCAAAGGTTGCTGGTACAGAGGCTGGAATTACTGAGCCACAAACTGTTTTCTCAGCTTGTTTTGGAGCTCCGTTTTTACCTTTGCATCCAACTAAGTATGCAGAAATGTTAGGAAGTAAAATCGAACGTAACAATGTTAAGGTTTGGTTGATTAATACAGGATGGTCAGGTGGAGAGTATGGTGTGGGTGAACGTATTAAATTAAGATACACAAGATCACTTATTACAGCTGCTCTTACTGGTGGTTTAGATACTGTAGAATACACCAAAGACGATGTGTTTGGTTTAAGTATGCCTGCTTCATGTCCTGACGTTCCAACTGAAATCTTAAATCCTAGAAATACTTGGGAAGATAAAGTTGCATACGATAAGAAGGCAAATGAATTAGCGCAATCTTTTGTGAAAAACTTTGAAACATTTGAGAGTAATGCATCTGAAGAGATTTTGAATGCAGCACCAAAAGTAATGGTGAAGTAGTCGCTTTCAGATCGAATTATAATTTAAAACAGCCAGGCAAATCATTGTCTGGCTGTTTTTGGTATAGATTTTGTTTTGATGTGGTAAATAACTAAATTTAAAGCTATGAAATACTTTACTTTATTACTCGCACAAATATTTGCTTTTACTATGTGGGCAAATATTCAATCAGAACCAGTTTCGTATGAACGAAAAGATTCTGATCACATTAAAGAAATAATGACTGCTTGGGACAGCAATAAGGGAGAATACCTATATGAAAGTATGGCGGCTCTAATTATGAAAGGACAACAGCCAGAAAGACCTCAAGGATTAAATCAAACAAGTTTTGAATTATTGCAGATGATGGACGAACAGCGAATTAATCGCATAGATCATATTGCTGCTTCAGAATTAGAAAATGAAAAGAACAGTTCAAGAGGTGACCAATACTATTGGGAAGAATGGAGAAACTACCTTCAATCTTCAAAATGTAAAATGAATCGTGGAAAATCTAGTGGAGATCCTCACATGACAACATTTGACGGTGAAAATTATGATTTTCAAAATGCTGGAGATTATCTTTTAGCAGCATCTGATGATAATTCATTTTATGTTCAAACTCAACAACACAGAGTGAAATCAAATATTGCACTAAACGGAGCAGTAGTTATGAATATCAATGGTGATGTTCTTGAATTTAAAGCTGGAAATAAAAGTGATGAACAAAAAATGATCTTTGTCAATGGAGAAGAAATTCAAACTGAGAAAACAGATCTCGCTTTACCTCAAGGTGGAATTGTAAACTATGAGAAAGGTAAGTATATGGTGAAATGGCCAACAGGTGAGCAAATGAGTGTTTCTATGCGTGGCTGGGGGGACAAAAGGTTGTATGATCTTTTAGTTTATGTACCGAGCTGTAATACTAATTACTACGGTTTATTAGGGAATAATGATGGTGTAAAAAACGACTTAATAGTTTTTGACTCAGATTTAGATGAAGATTTTGAAAGAACAGTAAATTCAAATGATGATTTGTTTGGACCTGGTAGAAGAACTCCAAATGTAATTTCCAGACAAGAAAGAGAGTTGTTTTTTATTACAAGAACATTTGGAGGACAATTTCAATTAGATTCTACAACCACTTTATTTACAGATAGAATGACAGATATTCCAGATGATATCCGTTATCCTTCAGAGCTTTTGACATTGGCTACTTTAGAGGATGAACAAATCGAGGAAGGTTTAAGAAAAGCGCGTGAAGCTGGTGTGGCTGAAGAAGATTTGTTTGGAGCTGTTTATGATTACGGGCATGTTGGATTAGAACCAATTGCTTATAATGATAATTTTACTGCCCCTAAAAGATCAAACAAATACAAAGAGCCTGCTATAAATAATGAAGGTAATAAAGGGAACAGTAACACCAATAAAACAACTCCGCAAGTAAGGGTTAGGCCGTCGATTTTTATAGGAACAGGAGTTCAAATAACTCCTCCAAGACAAAATCGTCCAGTAACTTCTCCAAGGCCTGTTACAAGAGGTTCTGGAACCCCTCCAAGAACGGCGCCGACTCCAGGAAGAAGATAAGAATTGACAGATAATACATGGTAATTATAAACCCTGAGAACAACAATTGTTTTCAGGGTTTATTGATTCTTTGTAAGAATGCTTGAATATGAAAATTTTGAATTAAATAATGGATACAAAAATCATAACAAAAGAAGGTGTCATATATGTATGGTTTGATGATTTGTATTTCACGAAGAAAAATGAAGGTCTTTCTAAGAAAACAATAGAAAGAAATGAAATTCAAACTAAAATTGATGGTATTTTTCCTCATGCTTTTATAGAACATGAATCAAACGGCGCTCCAATTATCAAGGGTACAAAGTTTTCTTACATTTCGGTATCTCATTATGGTGGTTGGTTCGCTCTGTATTTTTCTGAAAAAAGTTGTGGGGTTGATATACAAACATTCAAAACATCACTTTCTCAAGGAAAGGACTACTTCATTAATAATCAAGAAATCGATTTAAACTTATCTTCTGTCAATTTACACCTAATATGGAGTGCTAAAGAAGCTTTTTACAAAAAACACAAGGGCCTTATAAAAGACCTAAAAAATGCAGTCACTATTAAAGAGATAAAAAGAGAGTCTGAACTAATTACTTTAGAATATAAAGGTTTAAGAGAGGATTTAACGTTTCGAATGTTTGAAGACTTTGTTATCGTTTGGACATAAATAATTATGCAGCCTCAATAAAATTCTATAAGTCTAAATTTATTTTATTTTTGTAACTGTTTAATTCAACACAGCCTTATTCAATATTAAAAGTGAAAAAAAAAGTTCTTGTTATATATTACTCTCAAACTGGTCAGTTAAAAGAGATTGCTCAAAATTTGGTTCAACCATTTGAGAAAAATCAGAACTATGATTTGGATTACTATAATATTCAACCAAAGAAAGAATTTCCTTTTCCATGGGATAATGAATCCTTTTTTGGTGTTTTTCCTGAGTCATTTGCACAACTACCTGCAGAAATTAAAGCGCCACCAGAAAATATTCTTAAAACCGATTACGATTTAATTATTTTGGCTTACCAAATTTGGTTTCTTACCCCTTCAATTCCTATTAATTCATTTATGAAAAGCGAATATGCTGAAAAATTAATTAAAGGTAAAAGAGTTGTTACAACAATTGGTTGTAGGAATATGTGGGCAAAATCACAAGAAAAAATGAAGCTGCTTGTGAAAAACGTAGGTGGGAAATTAGTAGGAAATGTTGCTTTTGTTGACCGTCATTTAAATCACATAAGTGTTATAACAATCGTGCACTGGATGATGGGAGGAAAGAAGAATAAGAAATTTGGAATTTTACCAAAACCAGGAGTTTCTGAAAAAGACATCATGAATGCTTCAGAATTCGGAGAGCTCATTATTCAAGCTGATCAAAACAACAACTATAATAATTTACAAAATGATATCATCACTGCTGGGGGATCGAACATAAAACCTTTTATCATTTTTATGGATGAAAAAGCAAATAAAATGTTTGCTATTTGGTCAAGGTTTATTTTGAAAAACACCAAAAACAGAAAGAAGAAGTTGAAATTTTTTAAAATCTATCTATTGACTGTTATCTGGATAGTTTCTCCTATTGTATATTTAATATTTTTATTAACCTACCCACTAAGAATAAGACAAATCCGTAATAAGAAAACGTATTATTCTGAGTTAAATTAGATTGTCATTATATGAAAAATGTATACATAACAAAAGCATCAAAATTCTTACCTAATCATCCGATTGATACGGAGGAAATGGGTGAGATTATTGGCTTTATTAATGGTTCTGAAAGAGTTAAAAGAATTGTTCTGAGAAATAACGGGATAGTTACACGGTATTATGCCATAGATAAATCTGGAAAAATCACCCATTCCAATGCAGAATTAACATATAAAGCTATTGAAGGTTTGTTAGGTGAAAAGTTTAAAATTGAGGATGTAGAATTGCTCTCTGTTGGAACATCTTCTCCCGATCAACTTCTACCTTCGCACGCTGCAATGGTGCATGGATTGATGAAAGGAAGCTTACCTATTGAAATCAATTCTGCTGCTGGAATTTGTACTTCAGGAATGAATGCTTTTAAATATGCATTCATGTCTGTACAATCAGGGATGACCAATAATGCTGTTGCCGCTGGAAGTGAACGAATTTCTACATGGTTATCTCATGATAAGTTCTCTTACGAATTAAATACAGCAAGAAAATTAGAAGACAATCCAGTTCTTGCTTTTGAAAAAGAATTTCTAAGATGGATGCTTTCTGATGGATCAGGTGCTTTTTTATTAGAAAATAAACCAAATCTTTCCAACAAGATCAATTTAAAAGTAGAGTGGATGGATGCTATGTCTTTTGCAAGTACACTTGAAACTTGTATGTATGCTGGAGCTGAAAAAACTGAGGATGGAGAGGTTCTTTCATGGACTAATTATGCGTCAAGTGAATGGGCTGACCAATCTATTTTTTCCATAAAGCAGGACATTAAACTTCTTGATGAACAAATCATAGAAAAAGGTGTTGAAAGCTTACGCGAAGTATTGAAAAGAAAGAATTTCAAGGCAGAAGATGTAGATTATTTTTTACCCCATATTTCATCGTTCTTTTTTAAAGAAAAGTTAATGGATGGATTAAGGGCTGGAGGAGTGAATATTTCAGATGATAAGTTATTCATTAATTTAGATAAAGTAGGCAATGTCGGAGCTGGCTCAATTTATATTATGTTAGAGGACTTATACAATAACTACGAATTAAAAGTAGGAGAAAAAATACTTTTGTCTGTTCCGGAAAGTGGAAGATTTAATTATGCATATGCATTACTAACTGTAGTATAAAAACAATAAACAAGAATGGAATCATTAATACCAGAGAGTAAAATTAGAGAGTTATTGCCTCAAAAGATCCCTTTCGAGATGGTGAGTCATTTGATTAGTTTTGAGGAAACGACAGTTACTACTGGATTGACGATTAAGAATGACAACATTTTTATTGAAAATGGACATTTTAATGAGTCAGGAATGATTGAAAACATAGCGCAATCGATAGCTTTGCACATAAGTTATGCTTATTCACTTAAAAAGGAAAAAGCACCTTTAGGGTACATAGGAGCGATGAAAAACGTGAAGGTATTTGGTTTTCCTAAATTGAATGATTTCATTACTACAGAAGTTCAAATTATAACAGAGTTTATGGGGGTTACCTTAATTGAAGGTAAGGTGATTTGTAATGAAAAGGTACTTATGGCAGCACAAATGAAAACGTTTTTATCAGAAGTTCCAGCGCAGTAGCTTTTCAAATAAACATATTTTGTAATATATATTAAACCATGGAATTACCGATGAATATAAGAGAGTTTCTGCCACATAGAGAGCCTATGTTAATGGTGGATGAAATCGTAAAGCTAAATGGCGATTTTATTGAAACTACTTTTAATATAAAAGAATGTAATATATTCTTGGATAATAATTTCTTAAGTGAAGTAGGTATTATTGAAAACGCTGCTCAAACATCTTCTGGTATCGTTGGGGGACCTCATTTCGAAAAAAACAAGTTAAATAAAGAATACCGGGTTTTGGGATATATCTCTAAAATAAAAAGCGTCAAAATTTTTAAACTTCCTTCAGTAAATTCTCAATTGATAACCAAAGGAGAAATGGTTTCTATGCATAAAATTGGAGATTTCTATAATTGTGATATGAAATGCTATACTTATCTTAACGATGAAAGAATAGCTGAAAACTATTTCAATCTAATCATTCAGCCTGATATCCTTTAGAATTAGTTAGACAAGACTTTAATTCAATAAAAACACCATATATTTGCATTTATATCATCAAAGATTTGATAAATGAAGAAAGATGAAATTCCACAAGACCCAAGCAAGTTGGAAAATAAAAACATGAAGGAGCTTTGCTATGCAATTGATGAAAACGGGGAATATTCCACTGGTTTAAGTTCAGGTTGGGAACCAAAATCGATTGCTTTAGATCTTACAATTGATAATCTCAATCAACAGATAGAAGAAGCAAAGCAAGATGTCTTGAATGGATTAAAAAGTCCCATTGTTTACTTTATGCTTTTATCAAAAATGGATGTAGGTGTTTTGTCCAGTTATATGGGAAGATCTAAATGGATCATTAAACGCCATTTTAAACCAAAGAACTTTAAAAAGTTGAAAAAATCGACACTTGAGAAATATGCAGATGTTTTTGAGATTGATGTAAACCAAATACTAAATTTTAATGAATAAAATTGATTTTAATCATCATCAATCAGCTCATTGTGAGAACGGAGTAGCTTCAAATATTTTAAAATTTAATGGAGTAGATATTAATGAGCCTATGATTTTTGGAATAGGATCAGGGCTTTTTTATATCTGTATACCTTTTCTAAAAGTGAATCAAGCTCCAGCGATTAGTTACAGGCCGATGCCTGGATTTATCTTTTCAAGAGCTTCTAAACGAATGAATATCGAAATAAAAAGAGAACGTTTTTCTACTATTGATAAATCATTTGACGCCTTAGACAGAAATATTGACAAAGGAATAGCAACAGGTCTGCAGGTTGGCGTATACCATTTGCCTTATTTTCCTGATGAATACAGGTTTCACTTTAATGCACATAACCTTGTGGTTTACGGTAAACAAGGAAATGAGTATTTAATCAGCGATCCTGTAATGGAAACAACTTCTGTTTTAACAAGAGAAGAGTTGGCAAAAGTTAGATTTGCTAAAGGAGTATTTGCACCAAAAGGACACATGTATTATCCGACTCATTTTCCAGCTGAAATTGACTTTCCAAAAGCCATTATTTCAGGAATAAAGAAAACAACTTCAGAAATGCTTGCACCGGTGCCTTTTGTTGGTACAAATGGAATTAAGTATGTCGCTAAAAAAATCCCTGGATGGGCTAAAAAGTTAGGCACCAAAAAAACAAACCATTACTTAGCTCAAATCATTAGAATGCAAGAAGAAATTGGAACTGGTGGTGGAGGATTTAGATTTATTTATGCTGCATTTCTTCAACAAGCTGGTACTTTAATGGATAAAAATGAGTTTTTAGAACTCTCGCAAGAAATGACATTAATTGGAGATGATTGGAGAGATTTCGCATTAAAAGCATCTCGAATTTGTAAAAATCGGGATAATGATGAAAATGCCTATGAAAACCTCTCTCAAATGATGCTTAAAATTGCAGATAAAGAAAAGCAATTCTTTATTGACTTAAAAAAATCAATATAAGTGAATAGTGTAGAAATAAATAATTTATCTTTAAAATATAAAGGTACTGATTTCAAAGCCATTGACAACTTAAGTCTGACTGTTCAAAAAGGGGAAGTGCTCGGGCTTTTGGGACCAAATGGTGCTGGAAAGACTTCCTTAATATCAATTCTAACAGGTTTAATCAAACCTGATCAAGGCAGTGTTGTAATTGAAGGTATTGCAACCATTAAAGATATCCGAAAAATTCAAAGTCTTATTGGTGTAGTACCTCAGGAGTATGCTTTATATCCAAAGTTGACGGCTAAAGAAAACCTATTCTTTTTTGGAAGTATGTATGGCGTAAAAAATCCTGAGTTAAAGCAAAGAATTAATGATGGGATAGCTAAAATGGGACTTGAAAAGTTTGCCAATAAACAAATCGAGACATTTTCAGGAGGAATGAAGCGGAGAATTAACCTTCTTGCAGGTGTATTACACAATCCAAAAGTGATATTTTTAGATGAGCCCACAGTAGGGGTAGATGTTCAATCCAAAGTTGTAATTATTGACTATTTAAAGCAAATGAATGAGGCAGGAACAACTATTATTTATAGTTCTCACTTACTTCATGAAGCACAATCATTTTGTACACGCGTAGCTATAATTGACCACGGCAAGATTCAAATTGAAGGACCAACTCATGAGGTATTAATTAGTGATGGAAGAGTAAAGTCTTTGGAGGAGATATTTATCGAAAACACTGGTAAAAGAGTAAAAGAATATGTATAAAATATACCATGCAATATTAAAAGAATTAAGACTTTTACGCAGAGATTTACTTGGGTTTGCTATCATATTCTTAATGCCAGTTGTACTTATTATTACCATTACCTTTATTCAAGATAGTGTTGAAAACAATAGTGCTCAAATGCAATTGCCTGTTTTATTGGTTAATCTTGATAACGGTGATCTTTCGAAAAAAGTGATCGATAATCTGGAAATAAAAAACAGTATAAAAATTATTTCAGAAATCGAAGGTCAACCATTATCAGAAGATGTTGGGAAGAAAATGATTAAAAAAGGGACTCAAAAAGTATTGATTGTCATCCCAGAAGAATTCTCTTCATTTATTCAGAACCAAACTGAACAACATGTGAATCAATTAATGAGCACAGTGGTTCCTGATATGGAGCTTAAAGAAGAGCTTGAGGAAGACAATGCCTTATCTAAAGTAGTTCAGTTGCATTTCGACCCTGCAATAAGTGGTAAGGTAAAATCCAACATTAAGAATGCTATTGAAAGCATGATTACTGATTTAGAAACAAAAGCCATTTATGAAACTTTTGAAAAGGAACTTGATGCTGACCTTAGCTTCCTTACCGAGAAAAAAATAATTACATTCAAAGAGTATTCAGTATCTGTTAATAATGAATATATCGAACCTACAGCTGTTCAACACAATCTACCTGCATGGACATTGTTTGCAATTTTCTTTATTGTTATTCCACTTTCAATCAATATTGTAAAGGAAAAAAACCAAGGAACTTTTATACGATTAAAAACATTGCCTGTTTCCTCATTTCACTTGATGCTTAGTAAAATAATTGTGTATTTGATAGTATGTATGATCCAGTTTTACTTAATGCTCATGGTGAGTATATTCCTTTTTCCAAATATAGGATTACCTGCTTTAGATATCGAAGGAAAACTTATAGGTTTGACTGTTGTCGCTTTTTTCTCCGGTCTAGCCGCAATTGGGTTTGGAGTATTGATTGGAACTTTCGCTAAAACACATGAGCAAGCAGCTCCATTTGGTGCAACCTCTGTGGTAATCTTAGCTGCAATCGGTGGACTTTGGTTTCCTGTGTTTGCAATGCCGGAAACAATGCAAATGATTGCGAAAATATCTCCTATGAACTGGGCTTTAGAGGGTTTCTATAATGTTTTACTTAGAGATGCAGATTTTATTTCATTGGCGCCATACTTATTGTTATTATTGACTTTCTTTATAATAAACATTACTATTGCAGTAGCGCATGAAAAGAAAATCGACCAACTATAAAGCAATTGATCATTTAACTACTGTTTTCACAGCACGTGTAAAGTTTAATGAGGCGGATCCATTAGGAATCGTATGGCATGGAAATTATATTGCTTATTTTGAAGAAGGTCGCGAAGCTTTCGGACGAGAGCATGGATTAAGTTACCTATATATTTTCGAAAACGGATATTCTACACCAATTGTAAATGTTGTTTGTAATTTTAAGTTTCCTCTGAAATACGGTGATGTTTACACTATAAAAACACATATTCTAAATAATATTTCTGCTAAAATTATACATGCTTATGAAATTTTTAATCAAGAGGGTATTTTGGTATGTGAAGGAGAAACAACACAAGCTTTTGTGGATTTAGAAGGGAATTTATCCCTATACTCGCCAGACTTTTATGAAAATTGGAAAAAGAAAGTTAATTTTAAATAGTGAATTTACCTCAGAATAAAATACCTGTCTATGTGACCAATGGAACTTGTGTAAGTCCAATGGGATTTAACCTTATAGATAATATAGAAGGGATAAAGAAAGGACATATTGCAATAAGTGAAATTACTGACGAAAATCTGCAGAATGAATCATTTTATGGCGCTGTTATCAATAAAGAATTACTCAATAAAGCATTTTCTCAATTAACATACAAAGGGGACTTTTCAACATTAGAAAAAATGATGCTTCTTGCTGTTGATCAAATAGCTATTGAGTATAAGGCACAGATGAATGATAAGTGCGGAATAATAATTTCAAGTACAAAGGGCAATATAAACGCTTTGTCAACGGAAAATAATGAAGCATACTTTCTTCACCACTTAGCCAAGAAAGTAAGTAATGCAATTGGCATAGAATCAGAACCAATTGTACTTTCTAATGCTTGTGTATCTGGAATAATGGCGGTTTCAATTGCAAAACGTCTTATTCAAACGGAAGCTTACAATCACTTTATAGTAGTTGGAGGAGATTTATTTTCTAAGTTTGTTTTCACAGGTTTTCAATCATTTCAAGCCATAAGTAGTCAGCCATGTAAGCCTTATGATAAATCACGTGACGGAATCACCCTTGGTGAAGCTTCAGCAGCAATTTTTGTAACGAAAGATTTGAATTTAATTAAAAGCAATTCCTTTTATGAGGTAATAGGAGAAAGTTCTATTAACGATGCCAATCATATTTCAGGTCCTTCAAGAACTGGAGAGGGATTGTTTCAAAGCATTAAAAATGCAGTCAAAGAATCTAAAATTGAAGTTTCCTCAATTGATTGTATTTCCTCACACGGTACAGCTACTAATTTTAATGATGAAATGGAAGCGCAAGCATTCAATAGAATGAAACTTGAAAAAACTCCTGTATTCAGTTTGAAAGCTTGTTTTGGACATACATTAGGTGCTGCAGGATTGCTTGAGACGGTAATCTCTTTAGCATTTGCAGATCAGAATCTAATTCCACCTTCCTTTGGTTATAATGAACATGGAGTTACTTTACCATTAAACATCAATAGTGAAGCTATAGAGAAGGAAGTGAAAATAGTTTTAAAAACTGCTTCTGGATTTGGAGGAAGCAATACTGCAGTTATTTTTAAAAAATGTACTTCAGATGAAAAATAATATTATTCATTATTGTAACATAAAGAATAGCGAAGTTTACCTTGATGGTAAAAAGCTTTATGAAGGAGCAGGGGAGGAGGACTTTTCGAGTTTTATTAAAGGCGTCTATAAAAATTTCAATTTAGATTACCCCAAGTTCTATAAAATGGATGGCCTTTGCAAATTAGCAATTGCTTCAAGTAGTATACTATTAGAAGATTTAAAAGATGAAATTGATCCAGATATGGCCATATTGTTGTCAAATAAATCCTCTTGTATAGATGTTGATTTAAAGCACTTAGATTCCATTTCTCAGGGAGAAGAAAGCTATGCCAGTCCAGCAAATTTTGTTTATACATTACCAAATATAGCGTTGGGTGAGATAAGCATTAAATATAAATTGAGAAGTGAGAATTCTTTTTTTATCTTTGAAGGTTTCAATCCTACTTTTATGATTGAATATGCAAATAGTCTAACCCAATTAAATAAAGCAAGTTCCGTGCTTTGCGGTTGGATTGAGCTTAATGAAAACAATTACAACGCTTTTATGTTTATTATTAAACCTGAAAACGGAATAGAATTTACAAGAAAGAATTTAGAAAAACTTATTTAACAAAGAAAATGGAAGAATTAAAAAAAGAACTTAAGGAGAAAATTATTGAAGCATTAAACCTTGAGGACATGTCTGTTGAAGACATTAAGGATACAGATATATTATTTGAAGATGGTTTAGGTTTAGATTCAATTGATGCTTTAGAATTGATAATTATATTGGATAAAGACTACGGAATTAAACTTACTGATTCAAAAGACGGAAAGAAAATTTTCCAATCAATTGAGACAATGGCTCAATACATTACAGACAATAGAACTAAGTAAGTTAAATGGAAGATAGGATTGCCATAACAGGAATGGGCATAGTGTCTGCAATAGGAATGAATGCAGCCGAAAACCTAATGTCTTTAAAAGGCAATAAACATGGCATTTCAAAAATTGAGCATATCGATACCACTTTGAAGGACAAAATCCTTGTTGGAGAAATCAAGAAAACAAACTTAGAATTAGAGGAGATTTTAGGACTTCCTGCTTTAAATAACTTTTCAAGATCATCTATGCTTGGAGCTATTGCTGCAAAAGAAGCAATAGGTGATGCTGAAATAAATACTGAAGGAAACACTTCAATTGGGTTTGTTAACTCCACTACCGTTGGAGGAATGGACATGATTGAACAGTTTTATGATAACTTCTTGGAAAAGAAAGAGCACCAACATTATATTGAAGTGCACGATGCAGGAAGTAATACCGACCTAATCTCTGAATACCTTGGGATTAATGGTTTTGTTACAACAATTAGTACTGCTTGTTCTTCTGCGGCCAACGCTATTATGTTGGGAGCAAGAATGATAAAAAGCGGACGACTAGATCAGGTTATTGTTGGAGGAATGGATGGACTTTGTAAGTTCACCATCAATGGCTTCAATACTTTAATGATCCTATCAGAGACTTATAATCAGCCTTTTGATGAAAATAGGAAAGGTTTAAACTTAGGAGAAGGAGCAGCTTATCTTGTTTTAGAGTCTGAAAAGTCATACAAGAAAAGAGGTAAGACCCCTTTAGCATTTTTAAAAGGATATGCGAATGCAAATGATGCCTATCATCAAACAGCTTCGTCTGAACAAGGTGATGGAGCTTTTTTGGCCATGAAAAGTGCATTTGAAGTTGCAAACATGAAGCCTGAAGAAATTGATTATGTTAATGCCCATGGAACAGCTACTCCTAATAACGATTTGTCTGAAGGAAGAGCAATGGTGAATATTTTTAATAATAAAGTTCCAGATTTTAGCTCAACTAAACCCTTTACTGGACATACTTTAGCTGCAGCAGCTTCTGTAGAAGCAGTTTATAGTATCTTTGCGTTGAGAGAGAATTTAGTTTTTCCAAGTCTGAATTTTGTGGAAAATATGAAAGAATTTAACTTAACACCACAACAAAAATTAGAAGAAAAAGAAGTTTCTGCTGTTTTGTCTAATTCATTTGGATTTGGTGGAAACTGCTCAAGCTTAATCTTTGTAAAATAACATATATAACCTATTAAATAATAGATAAATGGAGAGATGCTATATAAATGGAGCAGGATGTGTTTCTGCTCAACATACATTTGAAGGTGGCTTTTTAGAAAATCCTATTGATTATTCTGATACCAATATTATCTATGTGGTAAAACCTGTTTATAAAGACTTCATTCCTCCTGCAGCCATAAGAAGAATGAGTTCTGGAGTAAAGAACAGTATTGTAGCCTCTACAATTGCAATGAATGAAGCAAATGTTAAAGAGCTTCAAGGTATAATTACAGGAACAGGAATGGGGTGTATTCAAGATTCAGAAAAGTTTCTTGACAAAATGATAGAGTTTAATGAGGAGTACTTGACGCCAACTTCTTTTATTCAATCTACTCACAATACTGTAAGTGGTCAGATTGCTTTAAAATTAAAATGTACAGCTTATAACTTTACCTATGTAAATACCGGAGGATCTTTCCAATCAGCCTTGCTCGATGGGGTAATGCAGATAAAAGATGAAGGTAAAAACAACATTCTAATAGGCGGTATAGATGAAATTGCAGACTATACCTATAAATTATACCAAACCATAGGCCACATTAAAAAAGATGGTGAAACATCTTATGATATTCTAAACAACCGGTCTAAAGGAAGTGTTACTGGAGAAGGAGCAGTCTTTTTTGTACTCAGTAATGAAAAAAAAGAGAACACTTATGCTGAAATTGTTGATTCCAATATTATCAATAATTTAAAGTTAGATAAAGTGGATGATTTCATAACCGAGTTTCTAAAACGGAGTAATGTTAAAATAGAAGAGATTGATGCAGTAATTCTTGGAAACAACGGAGATATTGATTTTGACACCTATTATGATGAAGCAGAAAAGCTTTTTGAAGGTTCAGAGGTCCTTTACTATAAACATTTGTTTGGTGAATTTATGACCGCTCCCTCACTTTCTGTTTGGTTGGCTTCAAATATTCTTAAAAATCAAGATGCCCCAAAAGAACTGTATAGAAACAAAATGAAAAGTGCTGATAAAACTTTCGGTACCGTTCTTATTTACAACCAGTACCGGGGAAAAGACCATAGTTTAATCTTAATGAAGAATGTCTAAACATCAAATAGGATATACTGTTTTTGGTGCTTTTACGCTTGTTTTTGTTTACGGATATATTGTAAATGGTTGGTCTTTAATTTACTATTTTACGTTTTTTTTACTTTGGTTCTTATTGGTGCTTTACGGCTCTTTTTTTATTCGTACGAATTATCATTTAAAGGCGATATCTAAGGTAAATACCCATAAGAATATTGTCGCCATTACTTTTGATGATGGTCCAACAGAATTCACAGATAAAGTCTTGAATTTATTAAATAAGGACAAGCATAAAGCCACTTTTTTCTGCGTTGGAAATAGAATCGAGAACCTACCAGTAACAACTAAGAGAATAGCTGAAGAGGGTCACTTAATTGGCAACCATACATATTCCCACTCTAAACAAATTGGTTTTAAAAACACCAAAGGTCTTGTTGAAGAATTAAATACTACCGATCGGCTTATAGAAGAGATTACAGGACGTTTGCCCGTATATTTTAGGCCTCCATTTGGGGTTACAAATCCCAATATAATGCGTGCTATTCGAAGAACTAAACACATTGTAATTGGTTGGAACGTGAGGTCGCTCGATACTGTTTTAGAAGATGAGGAGAAAATCCTTTCAAGAATTAAAAGACAAGTTAAGCCAGGAAGTATTATTTTGCTTCACGATACCTCAGAAAAGTCTATTCATGTTTTGGAGCGCTTATTGATTTACTTAAATGACAATAGTTACCGCAGTGTTACTATTGATGAATTAATAAAATTACAATCATGATAAAATATTTGATGTTAATCTTTTCAGTACTGTCATTTAATGTTTTCGCACAAGAAGTAAAACTTACAGCACAAGAACTTAAAAACTTTAAAGAAAGGGTAGAAAAAGAAACAGCGTCTTTGAATACATTGCGTACAGATTTTGAACAAAGTAAACACATGGCTTTTTTATCCAATGATATTCAGTCATTAGGAAAGATGTATCTCAATGCTGATGGCACTTTAAAATGGGAGTACACTTCACCAAATGTTTACAGTGTGATTTTTAAAAACAACACCATACTGATTAACGATAATGGTAAAAAGAGTACTGTTAGTGGCGAGCAGGATATGTTTAAAAAAATAAATCACTTAATCTCTGGGAGTGTGAGTGGAAAACTCTTTGACGATAAAGAATTTGATATTAATTATTTTAAAAGTAGAAGTAATGTTTTGGTTAAATTAATTCCCAACAGTAAGACACTGAAAAAATACATCAGTGAGGTGATATTATATTTTCCACAGAAAGACGCCACAGTTTCAAAAGTGAAGTTAATCGAACCTTCAGGAGATTACACGTTAATTACTTTTCTAAATAAAGAATTAAATGTTAAAATTGATCCGAGCATTTTTAGTCATTAATGCATTTGTTTTCTCGCTTTCTTCATGTAAACACTATGTTGTTAAAGGCAAAGTTATAGAAACTGGTGATGAAAAATTTACTGTTCCTTATTTCAATACTTCTCAAAAAGAATACTTTTATAATGCGGATATTAAAGTGTTCGGAAATTCAATAAAAGGAATTTTAGTAGTGAAAAAATTAGAAGGAAAAAGAAAGAGGCTTGCCCTTCTGTCTGAATTTGGCAATACACTTTTCGATTTCGAAATGGTTGATGATAACGTCAATGTCATCTACATCATGGAAGATTTGAATAAAAAAGTTATTGTTAAAAAGTTAAAGAAATACTTCCAACTTTTGGTGAATTCTGAGTTTAAAGTGGAGAAACGATATGATCTGGAAGAAGGGGAGATTCAAATATCAAAACTACAAGGGAAACGTATCTTTTTAAGCCTTAATGAAGATGTTGAATTGATCAATTTAAGACAGGCTTCTATCTTTAAAAGCAAAGTTGAAATAAGTTATTTCGGAGATAATGAATACGCTGATTCAATTGCTTTTAAGTCGCTCGAATTACCAATTACTATCAATTTGGAAAAGAGAAATTAGAATTATGTGAGTATGAATATATTGTTATATTTGTATGAGATTTACTATTATATCCTAACAAATGAACTTGATTAACACTAAACAAAAGACCTTAATATTATGAATATAATCAAAGAGAAAACACCTCTTTTCAACACGGATTCTACAAGAGCAATAGATGCATTAAATCATGCTCATTTTATCGCTTTTGCTCCTTATGTATGGGAGGCTTCAAGTTTGTTGAAAGAAAAGCATATTTTAGATATTATTGAAAATGCTGAAGGTGCGACAATAGAAGAAATTGTTTCTTTAGTCGATATATCTTACTATGGGGTTCGTATTTTGTTAGAAGCTGGTTTAGGAATTGGTTTAGTTTATCTGAATGATGAAAAATATCTTCTCACAAAAGCTGGATACTTCTTTTTAAATGATAAAACAGTTGTAACCAATTTTAACTTCATGAAAGATGTTTGTTATGAAGGTGCAGGATCATTAAAAGCAAGTATTGAAAATTCAAAACCTGAAGGTTTAAAGGTCTTGGGTACTTGGGATCATATTTATGAAGGACTCCCTCATTTACCAGAAATGGCCAAGAAAAGTTGGTTTGATTTTGATCACTATTATTCAGATATTACTTTTGATGACTTACTGCCTATAGTTTTCAAACATCAACCTAAGAAGGTGATGGATATTGGAGCAAATACTGGTAAATGGTCTTTAAAGTGCATGGAATACGATAAAGATGTTGAATTGGGCCTAGTAGATTTAGGAGTTCAATTGAATGTTGCGAAACAAAATATTGAAGAAGCAAATTTTGGAGATAGAGCTACATATCATGAAATGGACATTCGTATTCCAGAAAATAAATTACCTAAAGGATATGATATCATCTGGATGAGTCAATTTTTAGATTGTTTTTCAGATGATCAAATTGTTGAAATACTTAAAAAATGCCATGATGCAGCCGGCGATGATACACTGATTTTTATCAATGAAACATTCTGGGATTTACAAGACTTCGAAGCTTCAGCTTTTGCTCTTCAGATGACTTCACTTTACTTTACAACCATGGCCAATGGATGCAGTCAAATGTATGACAGTAAGGTGTTCCTTAAATTGATTGATAAAGCTGGATTTAAAGTCGTTGAACAATATAATATGCAAGGAATTGCACATACTTTACTTGGATTAAAGAAAAAGTAGAAATACAACGTTATACAGTGAATTCATCTCCAATTTCAACAGTTATATGATGAAATAGGAGGTTTTTTGTTAAACTATTTTGTCAATCCGTTTTTTTTTTAGGTTTGATGAAATGTTAAAAATTAAAGAGTTATGAAAATCACAACGTATTTGGCAACTTGTCTTTCTCTATGTTTAACTTTGTTTATGGTTACGTCATGTAAGAAGAACAATAAGTTTGATAATTATTCTTTACTCACAAATGATTCCTGGAAAGTAAAAGACGTAAAGGATGATGCTGGAAACTCAATCATAAAGGAATGTCAAAAAGATGATATTATTCAATTTGAGAAAAAAGCATTTTCGTTTATCGACGGTGCAAATAAATGTTCAGAAGGAATGTTTCAAAAATCTGCAGAATGGACATTCAAAGATGGAGGTAATTCAATAAAAATAAAAAAGGTTATGAAAACCAATAAAGGAGTTAGTGGAGCAGCTTTAGTTTTAAGATATGATATTGTAACACTAAATGATACTGAATTAACTTTGAAGAGTGATGATGACAATAATGTATATTATTTTGAAAGATAAGTTCATGTATACGTAGTATTAAACATTATTTTGTGCTCTTTCGAGAACCATATTCAATCTTGTCCAAACCTTTTCATTGACGATCATTTTATCAGTGTTTTCTTGGATTATCCTGAACCCCACCTTTTCGTAACAGCTAATCGCTGCTGTGTTCCATTCAAAAACATTCAAATCAACTTTATTGATCTTTGGATCTTGAAATAATAAGGCGACCATTTCTTGTACGATATATTCTCCAACACCCTTATTTCTATTGTCTTTTTCACCAATTAGAATTCTAGATAGACGGGGAATCTTATTTGAAAAATTTAGTTCGCAATGTCCAATTGATTCTTGTGTAGCGTTTAGGACCACCTTAAAAGGCTTTCTATCTTTCATATTGATATATTTCCTCAAGTCATTATCTGTAACAGGATAGGGGATTAGAGGGCCTGCAAATTGAAACAATTCTTCTGCACTGTGTATCCAGCTTTTAAAGATTATAAAATCTTCTTCACTAAAAGGAACAAGTTCAATCATATCTAAATTAAATAATGGGAATCACCTCAAATCAATCACCCATTTCGGTTTTCTTCCATTTGAGGAAAGTACTAATTTATTCAATTCCTCTGGACTAATAAATTCAATTTGTGGAACGACCCTTAGTTTTGCTTGAAACTCTTCTTTCAAAATGTTTATAAAAGCTTCCGAAGTATCTTGACTGGCTATTCTAACGGTTACTTCATCTGTTCCTATGTTGTTTGTTTCCAAAACAATTAAGTGTTCAGAAATCTCATTAAAACGATTTAAAACGTTATGAATTGCTGGAGGATATAATGTTGTTCCTTTGTACTTAATCATTTGTTGTGCTCGTCCTAAAACTGGTCCCACACGATAGGTATTTCTGCCACATTCACATGGGGAATAATCTATTTTCACTAAATCACCTGTTTTGAATCGAATCAATGGCAAAGCTTCAATTCCTAAAGTAGTAATCGTTAATTCACCTACTTCTCCTTTCTTCACAGGATTATTTTCAGCGTCTAAAACTTCGGTAATGATGAGTTCTGGATGGGCATGTCCACCTTGTTGATATTCACATTCTGTAAAGGCGGTACTCATTTCGGTAGAAGCATAGGTGGAGTAAAGTTTTATATCCCACTTACTGTTGATGCGCTTGGCCAATTCCGATGGTGAATAGTCTTGATTTCTTAAAGGTTCACCAATACAAATTGCAGATTTTACACTCGAGTTATTGATGTCTATGTTATTTTTTTCTGCATACGCTATCATTTTGAGCAAAAAAGAAGGTACAGCAATTAAATATGTGGGTTTATTGTTTAAAATAGATTCCCATTGAAGGGCAGGAATTCCAGCTCCAGTTCTGATAATGGCAGCTCCAAGTTTTCTTATTCCAAGAAAATACGCCAATCCTGCCATAAATCGACGGTCCATTGTGGTCATCAATTGTACAATATCACTCTTTTGTATTCCTGCACATGAAAATGATTGGGCTTCATTGAAAGCCAATCTGTCCAAATCTTTATCGGTCATTCCAAAATTCACAGGCGCACCTGTAGTTCCCGAAGTACTGGCGTAATCGATAATATGAACAGGGTCTACACAGAAGAAATCAGAATTATTTTGTTGTAAATCAAGTTTGGTCGTTACTGGAATTTGAATTAGATCTTCAAGCGTTTGTATTTCATCAACTGCTATTCCAGCTGTCTTAAATCGCATTTTATAATACGGAGAGTTTTGTTCAACATATTTAAGTTGATTTCTTAATAACTCTTCTTGAAACTGTTTGATTTCTATAACAGTATCCTTTTCAATTGCCGTTGTCATTTTAGCTTCTTATTGGTTTTGTGTAACATTTTAGAAATGTTCTCACAGTCTGGTAATGTAGTGATTTCTTTTTGTAAAGCTGTTTCAAAAGCAGCTTTGGACTCTTCATATTGTTCAGCATTGAAGTAGAGTAGCCCTGCTTTATAATGTACAATCCATAAATCAGGATTAAGTGATCGGTAGTTTTCTATGAGTTTCGAATCGAATTGATTGTCCTTTTCAGACAGTGCTTTATCAATAATTCGATCTAACTTTCGGTACGATTCATAATTTTTAAATGCTTGAGTATATTGAAAATCATCTTCAGAAATTGTGAGTGAATCGATGTATTGGGGCGCATAAGTTGTTGTTCTATTCTCATCAAAAATATCATTTAAATCATATGCTGTAAATTCTCCCAATTGGTAAGGAAAAGAAGAAATCCAAATTTTTCTTTCTGAGGGTTTAAAAATTACCGCATGATGTCCCAATAACTGATTTAACGCCATTTCGTTGCCATAACCAAGTTCAATATTATTGGCACCTTCTTTATTTCGTAAAATCTCTGCCATCATTAAGTGACTCATTTTTGGGTTTTCTTTTACTAATTCACTCATTCTTTGATAGCGATAGAGCGAATGACTTTCTTGAATGGCCTTTTTATTTTGCTTATCATTTTTGTATGCTTCACTTTGGAAATGATTTGAACAAATAAGCCGTGAACTATTTACTTCATAAACTCCGAAGTTTTTAGGTGACATTTCAATGAGTACCGCTTTGTTGTCTTTTGCACTTCCTACCATAAGGGCTTCTGAAACAAAAACTTCACTTTTTTCAGCGATTGCAATGGCTTCATCAATGGTTGAAGCGTATTGTAAGATTTCTCTTGCCAATAATGAAATTGGTTTCTTTGCAGTCAACGGAACTTTAGACTTCCCTGCATTCATTGTAATGGTGAGTCCTTCCTTGTTCATTCCAGAAATCACTCCAAGCATTCCCGGCCAAGCGACAGATACAAAAGGAATTCCTTCATCTGGTTGTATAAAAAGAATCACTTTTTCTTCTGCAAACTCATCTCCTGCGTAAAAATCTAAATTTCGTCCAATGATTAACTTCCCATCAGGTGTTTGTTCTCCCCAAAGCGCTGTTGAAGTACAACCAATTTGTCCTAAATCTACTAATGCATGTCCAATATCATGTGCGCCGTGTAAATAGAGGCTTCTAATGTACGGTGGCGCAATATAGTTGTAGGTATCGGGCACATATTGAGAAAGTCCATAGATTTCAGCTTTATATTCTTCAGGAACATGTTTATATAACTTTCTATTGTACCATTTTAAAAAGTTACGCAAACGTTTTTGCTTTTTCTCTGAAGGAACAAAGTCCTGTATCTTATCAAAGAATATATGTTCTTGTTTATAAAGTAAAGAATCCATTAAAATACCAGCAGCAAGGCCTCTTTGTAAAGGATCGCCTTGTACGTATAATTCCCATTGTTGATATTTATTTTTGGTCAGATAGTTCTCTCCTGATGAAAATAAACTGTCATTGTGTTTAAGTACTGGTGGAGGAGTGGTGTCAAAATCAGATAAATCAGGACGGTGCTCTACAGATTTACGCATCCCACAAGATGAAACCAATAGAGCGAGCATAAAAACAAATACCTGTTTAAACTTATGATTCTGTTTTCTCATTCACTTCTTCCTTTATTTTATTAATGAGGTATTCTTTTCCGAGAATTTCAGAACAGGTAACCACACCACCAATTGTTACACCTAACATTCCGTGCATATTTACACTTTGTCCTGTCAAGAATAAATTAGGAATCTTAGTACGTGCTGAAATGAAAGTTTTTAATGGATTTTCAGCATCTTTTTCAAAACCATACATATTTCCATTTTGCCCTCCAATGTAGTCGCGGTAAGAAAGTGGAGTAGAGGCATATACAGATTCGATGCAAGAACGAATTTCCGGATACTTCAACGCTAACTCATCGACTAACAATTCTATGTGTTTTTGTTTAAATGCTTCATATTCTGAGCCTCTTTCATCTTTATGTGCAACTGTATTTGTTGTATGGGCCCATTGCTCTACTTCGTTAAAATGCATATATGTCATTACAGACATGCTTTCAGCAAATTTTTGCTCCATTGAATTAACTCCCATGGATGCCATATAGCCTTCTGGCCATTTATTTGAATCGTGTTCTGTCGCTTTCCAAATCATTTCTTTATTCTTGAAATGATATATATTATGATTTAAATAAGGAAAGCTTTTGGGTTTAAATTTTATATATATACTGAAAGAAGAAGGGGTTACCTTTAATCGTTCAATTCGCATTCGGAATGATTTTCTAAATCGATCTTCCCCAACCATTTTAATTGTTGCATTCAAGTCAATGTTTGAAATGAATTTTTTACCAAAAAACGTTTCTCCCTTTTTTGTATTGACGCCAATTAATTCATCCTTATCAAACTTAAAGCTGCAAACCTCTTGATGTTTATAGATTTCACCTCCATATTTTCTTAATTGTCTTATGAGAAGTTTAGTTATTTGGCTTCCTCCATTAATACATCTCCAAGAACTCTGAATGTAAGAGTTGACGGATAGTGCATGAACATACAATGGAGTTTTATCACCGTTTCCACCATACAATGAGTTTGAACCTGCTAAAACAACTTTTAAATCTTCATTGTCTGTTAATTCATCTAAATAATCTTTGGCTTTTATGCCAAGTATTTTTTGATCATAAGGCCCGCCTTCTTCTACGTTATACATTGGAAAAGAATCGCAAACACTTTGTATTTTATCGCAGTATTTCTGAATTGTTTCACGCTCGTTTGGAAAAAACACACACAATTGATCAATAAAGTTTTCATATCCTTGAGCATGTGGATACTTGTTTGGATCACCATCAAAAGTAATGATGTCATATGCATCTTTATCCATTTTTTTTAAACGGAGATCATCTATAATACCGAGGTATTTAAAATACTGATAAAGGTTTTGCCCTTTTTCTAATCCACCGATATAATGAACTCCTGTATCAAAGATGACCTTATCTCTTACAAAAGTTTGAAGGTTTCCACCGTATTGGTTGTTTTTTTCTAAAACACAAACTTTCAAGCCTTCTTTAGCCAATATAATCGAAGATACTAAACCTCCCATTCCACTACCAATGATGATTATGTCGTATTGATTTTTCAATTTAGGTATTCTTTAGGATATAATAGTTATTGTCTTTATAATGCATATTATAACCAAATTTAAGGAAAACTGAGTGGTTATCAATTTTGGAAACCACAATAATTTGTTTGAATGAATTTAGATTGAGTATTTCAATTAGTTCATGCTCTTCAACCGTAGTGGTAATAAGCATAACATCAGCACTCACAGAGGATAGATCTCCAATATAATTAATCCTTCTTTTATGAAGTAAATAACTTTGTTTTGCAACGTTTCTTAATTCTTCACTCTCAATATACGTCAACATCCTTCTTTTGGCTTGCTGAAGGGTTAACATTAAATCCCAAATTCCTAAATCACCACCTATTCTTAAAACTTTAGCATTTTCTGGAATGTGTCTATTTATAACATGATAAAGGGATTTATTTTCTTTAAACTCGTTTTTTGCTAAACGAACAATGTCTGCTTCTTTATACAAGAAATTTAATCGTATTTTTTCTTTAAAATAATCTTCATCTTCTAATTGATACCGAAGAGATTTAAACTTATCCTTGAATTTAACACTAATTGATTTTGTTAATTCTTTAAGGTTTTGATCCTTATCAATGTTTTCAAATGAAATTCGTTCTCCAATCTCTAAAGTGTGGTTTCCATCAAAAATAATAAAATCACCTTTCGGCAATAGATGTGAGTTTCCATGAATGTATAAAGGAACAATGTCAATATTATAAGTTTGTGCCAATAGAAAAGCGCCTTTGTGAAAGCGTCCGATATCATCAGTGGTTGAACGTGTTCCTTCGGGAAAGATAATAAGGGAATTGCCTTTCTTCACCATTTCAACAAGTTTCTTTTCTCCTTCTTCAAGTCCAAGAGAAACTGGGTAATAACCTGCCAATTGTACAGCTTTTCCGAAAATTGGAGATTTATAAACCCAATCATTGACCAAGAAAATAAAAGGTGTAGGCAAAAACCCTATTGATAAAGTATCTAAAAATGATGAATGATTCGGAATGATGATGGCCGGCTTGTCAAATTTCTCATTGTGTGGATTATTGACTTTGTTTTTAAGGCCATAGTTAGAATACATTACAGATTTAATGAACATTGCAATTACCTTCCTATAATAATGTTGTTTAGTTTCCCTCTTCATGGGAAATAAAATCATAAATAGAATTCCGAAAATAGAGTAGAGGACACCTCCAGCGCCATAATAGAAGAAAGAAATTACCGCGGTCAGGAATAAGCGAAGACTGATGGGAGATTTTCCTTTTTGAGGTCGTTTTTCAATAAAAACCTTAAATAATAAGGGATAGAGTGAAAAAGTAATAAACATTGCAGCAGTGATGCCTATCAATGAAATTAAAGAAATTGATTTTAAAGCCGGGTGTTTAGCAAAAATCAAAACGCCTATTGACAATACAGTTGTTAGAACAGCTAAAAGAATTGAAGTTCTGTAAATTTTTAAATGATTTTCCCCTGTTGTATATTTATGTTGAAGTCCACTGGTCATGAAAATGCTGAAATCGATTCCTAATCCTAAAACTAAGGTGGTGACAATGGTACTGAAAATGTTTAATTCTAAATCTAATAGGTATATAAAGCCTGCAGTCACCAAGCCTGTTAATACAATTGGAATAATGCTTAAAATGGCAAGTTCAATTCTTTTAAAGAAAATGATTAGAATTAAAAATACCGCAAAAAAAGAATAGTTCATCAGGCTTTTAAAATCATCCTTTATTTGACCTAAAAACTGTTCATTTAGGTGTTTTCTATCTATTAAGACTAAATTGTCCTGTGATAATGACTCAATTGCTTCGGAGCGATGCTGTCCATCAGTTTTAACAATTGTTGAAAGCGTTTGAAAATCGTTTTTACTTGAATAGAACTCATTTAAAAACAAAGTATTCATGGACTCATAATCTGCAATGCTTAGGATTGGATATTCTTTCGTTAAAAGTTTTTCTAATGACTTAAAAGCATCCTTATTAAAGCCCAGATTCATTGCTGCTTGATTTACACGCGAAATTATAGAGTCAGCTTTAGAATCACCCCAGAAATCATTCCATTGTTGTAGTTTTTCTTTCTGGTTTTCTTTTGAAAGTACAATCCTACCAACTGAAGTATAATCTTCTACAACTCCATCAACTTGTAATTTTCGAAGTTTGCTTTCTAATTGATTATTTAGTAGAAGAAGAGAATCTGTATTGTTGGAATAAACAGAAAGATAAATGCTTTTAGCGCCTATGCTTCCCAAGCTTTCTAACTGAATTTCAGATTTCTTCATGTTTTCTGGGACATAATTTAAATCTGCGATATTATCATTGAAACGTACCTTTGTAAAGGTGAAAGCACCAAATGTCACCGCTACAACAGTAACAATTAAAAGGACCTTGTTCTTCTCAAATTTATGTCCTGCAAACTTATCGATTATGGTTTCTTTTATGTTTGTCCGTGGCTTATACAAATGAGGAACGATGAGTAACGCAAAGAAAGCGGAAGAAATAACACTTATTGAAGCGAAAACTCCCAAATCCTGCAAAACCTTAGAATTTACAAACAACAAACATAAAAACGCAACAGCTGTAGTTATACTGCTTGTTAATATTGGCTTTGTAACGCTTTTGTAGAGGGAATTAATATCTGTGTTCTCTCGATAATGTGTAATGATATGCAATGAATAATCAACTGTAATTCCGAGTAAGATCGCACCAATACTAATGGAAATAGCAGAAATAGATGTGTTGATAAAATAAACAATCGCTAAAGAAAAAGCCGCTCCACAAATTGCAGGAATAAAAAGAATGATGGGAATAAAAATGTGTTTATAAAATAAAATTAAAATGAGCATCAATACTGCAATTGAAAAGACTACTGTGCTTTGTATGTCTGATTTTATTTGTCTAGCATTGGCTAAAGCGATAAACGGAGAACCGAAAAAAGTAATTTGAGCTTCATTTTCAAATTGTTTATTGATTGCATTTTGATATGCATATAGTCGATCTACAAAACCTTCATTCATTTTCGTATCTGTTCCAGGGTAGGTTGGGGTAACGAAAAGAAGTAGGGTTGAGCTATCTGAAGTACTTATAAACCCATTGTTAATGATAAACTCTTTAGAAACACCTAATTCTCTTAGTTTTTCAAGTCCAATAAATGAAAAGCCTAAAGGATCTTTTAGAATAAACTCTCTTGCAACAATTCCAGTGGGAGAAATTAAAGTGTTATAATTATTTTTAATTCTTTTATTTATACTGTCTTTGCTGAGTTGATTTTCAATATTTACATAATCTTCTTTATCTAAGAAATAGGGCAAGTGTTCATGAACAAAAGAAAATGTTTCATCAATTTGATCCGCATTTACCTTTCCTTGAATGTCTGTATAGAATAATGAGTCTCGTTCTAAAGAATCCAAAAATATTTGCGCAACATTTGCGACCTCTGCCTGTGATTCTTGATTCTTCGCCTTAATCATCACAGTTATTTTATCAGAAAAGTTTAATTGTTGTAAAACTTTCGCTGTAATATCATTCTTTTTTCCTTTTGGAAGAATATTTGTGATGTCTTCGTCAAAACTGATGCGTGATGCAATATATATGCAGCTTGATAAGCCAATTAAAATCAGGAAGAAAAAAGCTGTTTTCCTTTTCTGTATTTTATGGTGAATGTTTATAAAAAAGTTAATCATAGTAGTTGTTTCTTCTTTTCTATTTTTTTGAGCAAAATATAACTTATAAACCCAATAAGCAAAGCAGAAAATGTGGCTAAAATAAAACTCCCAAGTAAGTATTCAAGTAAATGATTTTTAAAATCCACAATGGAGGACACCTCCTCGTTCTCAACTTCACTGTTCAGCAGAAGACTACCAATCTTTAAAGCGGCAATAACAATGAGTGGTATCATTGGTGGAATACTTACATTAGACGCCGCGAAAGCCAAAAGTTTGTTGAGTCTTAATGTCACAGCTAAGAACAGAACCACAATTGTTTGAAATCCCCATATTGGAATTATACCGATAAAAACACCAAGTGCTAAGGATGCAGATTTAACTTTAGGACTATCATCACTGCCGAGAAGATCAACTTTTATAAATTCACGAAGGCTTTTTTTTTTAAACAATCTAAAAAAAGATCGTGGAATAATATAAAGAAGTGTAATAGCGACAAGAACCGTGTTCAAGACACTTATTCTTGAGAAGTCTTGAAAAGGTCTAAAGTGACTTACTCTTTCATTTTCATCATACTTTATTTGTATGGGAATATTTTCTACAGGAATTCCATTCCAAGCAGAACGTACAATGCATTCAATTTCAAATTCAAACTTGTTGGTAACCCATTTCTTAGGCATAATAGAAATAGGGTAGAGCCTGTATCCAGATTGTGTATCAACAAGTTTAATTCCTGTCTCAAACCAAAACCAAAAGTTAGAAAATTTGTTTCCAAAGCTACTTTTTGCCGGAACCCCTTCTTGTTTCATATTTCTGGAACCAATATATAGTTTTTCGGGGTTCTCTCTAGATGCAGATAACAGTAATGGAATATCATCAGGAAAATGCTGACCGTCTGAATCTATTGTAATGGCATGCGAAAATCCTAAGTCCAAAGCTTTTTCAAACCTCTTTCTTAAAGCATAACCTTTTCCACGATTTTTCGGAAAGTCAACGTGTGTGATCTTAGAATACTCTTTTAATATTGAAGCCGTACCGTCTGTTGAGCCGTCATTCACAATGATTACTTCTGAAGGCTGCATATATTCTAAAACCCCATCGATTACTCTTTTTAGCGTATTTTCATTGTTGTATGTAGGAATAATAACACAATAGGAGTGACCTTTTTCTTGATTCGTAATCATTATAAGCTACTTAATTTTGGTTCGTTCTTCCTCTGTGAATACATCAGTATCGTGGGCAATTTTTTGTATGAAACTTTTTACATCCGCAGGTGCAGATTGAAATTGGTCAATAATGAGATTTTTGTCCTGATCTATATCACTTGAATACCTTAGAAATGAAGGCGCTTTGTTTTGAATGATCAATCTAATCAATCTGATTTCTATGTTTTTAGAATCAGTGGTGATGGCTTCTTCAATCTTGGCTTTTCCCTCTTTGAAAAGTTTGAGCTTCTCCGCAGGAGAAGCTCCATATTTAGCCAATAAAACTTCTGATGCTCCTATGTAAGCTGAAAGTAAATTCTTCTCAATTGTTAGGTTTTGGTGAACTAATTTATTGAAACTAATTGCATCTTCCTCATTAAAACTCGCTTTATGAAATGAAAGACGTACATTTTCTATTTCTTTATTGGAAAGAAGAAAAAGCGTTACCAAAGACAGGAGTATAATTTTCATCAATTAGATTATTGAATATTTAACAGCCATTTTTAAAGCTACCGTTTCATCAAAGTAACAAACGTTTTTCACGTGGACTTCACCTTCATTTTCAGTATTGATAATAATATTAAGCTTAATGTCAGGTGTTTTTTCAGGATTTATAAGGGCCATGAACTTTATATTGTTTGAGCTTTTCATAACCAGCTTCAGTTCCGTAATCTCAGCAGTTAACTCCTTCAATATTTGAACCATACAAACGCCAGGTGTTACTGGGTTACCTGGGAAATGACCTTTAAAAATGTCATGGTCTTTATTGAGGTGGATAAATGCATCAAACTCTTTCTCGCTGAGTTTTTCTATTTGGTTTAAGGTGTAAAATCCTTTTAATAACATTTCTAATTTTTAAGATGATAACATATCGATAGCATAAGCCATACCTTTAATAGCCCTGTGATGTTTCTTTACAAAGGGATTTTCTTTATTCCATACATAACCAGCCAAGACAGCACATATTTTCCTCTTTACTTCTGGATCACTGGGCTGGTGAAAGAAAACCTTTTGTAAGTTTCCTGTATACCATTCACTTACATAAGTCGAGAAAACTGCAACGCCTCTGCGAATGTAATCTGAGTATTCTGTTTCCCAATCAACCTCTTCGCCATTTAATTGACGTGTAATCAGTTTGGCAGACAATATACCTGACTCAGTGGCAAAAGCGACGCCAGATGAAAATACAGGGTCTAAAAACCCAGAACTATTTCCGGTTAATGCAAATCCTTTTCCATACAATTGACTTACTGAACAAGAGTAGTTTTTTAGCATAACTGGTTTGAAAAGGAATTCATTTTTTATGAACCGTTCTTTATAATGCTTGGATAATGAAATTACTTTTCGAATGGCTTCTTCTGAATCTCCATTTTTAGATAAGCTTTCAATAAATTCAGTCGGACCAACAACACCAAGGCTAGAAACACCATTGGAGAAGGGGATAACCCAAAACCAAACTTTAGTTTCTAAAATATCAAAGGTAATCATTGTACCTTCTTCCCCTTTAGGTCTATTTACATCTATGGTATGTGTAAATATTGATGAGTTTCCAGATACTGATGAAGGAGCGTCTAAATTCATAAGGGTTGGAAGAACTCTTCCGTATCCACTAGAATCAATTATAAACTTGGCCTTTATTTGTTTTTTATTTCCTTCTTTATCTTGTATGGTCGTGATGGAATCACTGTCATTAAACTCTACGTTTATTACTTCAGATTCAAACTCTATTTCAACACCTTGACGTTGTACTTCATTTGCAATAACCAAATCAAAATCAGCACGTGGCACCTGCCATGTCCAATCCCAACCTTTGCCAAACTTATCACCAAAGTCAAAAACACAAGTCTCATCATCTCGAATAAATCGAGCTCCCCATTTCTTTTCAAATCCAGCTTTGGTAATAGCAGGTATTAAACCTACTTCATCAAAGTGATCCATCACTCTGGGAATAAGACTTTCCCCGATAACGGGGCGTGGAAAAGCAGCCTTTTCTACAACCTTAACTTTAACGTTATTGTTGTTAAGATACGCCGATGAAACACTTCCCGAAGGTCCGGCTCCAATAACTAGAACATCAACTTCTTCTATTTTCATTTCATCACAAAAAAAACATTTATATATTTGCATGCTTTATTAAGAGAGCACACTTAATTTATGTAAACAAAATTATCTAAATGATCGTCTTAAACAAATTTTTGAATACTAAAGATTTCATAAACCTAATCGAAAAAAAGAAAACTTTAGCAATTCATGATAACCTTATTGATAATATTAATAAGAATTATGAATTTCTGAAAACTTTTTCCGAAGATAAAGTTATATATGGAGTGAATACAGGGTTCGGGCCAATGGCTCAATACCGTGTTTCTGAAGATGATAGGATAAAGTTACAATACAACTTGATACGCAGTCATGCATCTGGTGCTGGTCAGCCAATGCCTATTAATTTTGTACGTGCAACAATGATTGCACGATTGAACTCATTAAGTAAAGCTAAATCAGGTGTTCATCCAAGTGTAATTACTGTTTTAACAGAATTAATCAATAAGGAGATATACCCTGTGATTTTAGAGCATGGAGGCGTAGGAGCAAGTGGTGATTTAGTTCAATTGGCTCACTTAGCATTGGTTTTAATTGGTGAAGGAGAGGTGTTTTATCAAAATGAAAGACAATCTACGCAATCTGTTTTTGAAAAGGAAGGAATTAAACCTATTGAAGTAACCTTGAGAGAAGGCTTGGCTTTAATGAATGGAACTTCAGCAATGACAGGAATTGGTCTGATCAATTACAATAATGCTTCTAAATTATTAAAATGGTCGATGATTTGCTCAGCCATGATTAATGAGATTGTAGAGGCTTATGACGATCATTTTTCTATTGAGCTAAATGCAGTAAAACTTCATGAAGGTCAGGCAACAATTGCTAAAGAAATGCGTGATCATTTGATAGACAGTCAACTTACAAAGAAAAGAGAACAACACCTTTATTCTGGAGAGAACAAAGAGGTGATATTTAAAGAGAAAGTACAAGAATATTATTCTATTCGTTGTGTGTCTCAGATTTTAGGACCTGTTTACGATACCATCGAAAATGTTGGAAAAGTATTGGAAGGAGAACTGAATTCTGCGAATGATAATCCAATTATTGACAGTGATAACAAACAGGTATTTCACGGTGGAAACTTCCATGGAGATTATGTCTCTTTAGAAATGGATAAACTGAAATTAGTAGTTACAAGAATGACCATGTTGGCTGATCGTCAGTTAAACTATTTGTTGAATGCTAAAATCAATGAAATACTTCCTCCTTTTGTCAATAGAGGGGTGTTGGGATTAAATTATGGTGTTCAAGGTGCTCAATTCACAGCTACATCAACAACAGCAGAGAATCAAGCATTATCAACATCGATGTATATTCACTCGATTCCATGTAATAATGACAATCAAGATATTGTAAGTATGGGAACAAATGCAGCTCAAATAGCAAGCCGTACAATAGAAAATGCTTTTGAGGTAATGAGTATAGAATTAATTGCTATTTTTCAGGCGATTAGACATTTAGATATCTTTGATAAACTTTCAAGTAAAAGTCAGAATATAATTCTTAATTTAGAAGATATTATACCTGACATTATTGATGATAAACCACTTTATCCTGTTATTGAGCGGACTAAAAACTATATCAAAGGTATAGAGTTGTAATAATAATGTCAGTCAAATTTATTTATTACATTTTGTGCTACTACTATGAAAACTAAGCACATTCTTAATTTATAAAGCTTTGATGTATAAGACAAGTGATTAGAAGATGAAAAGCATTTTTAAAAAATAAGTTACACTATTTTTAATTTAAAAGAGGGATGAAATACGCATTGATAACTGGTGGTTCACGTGGAATCGGAAGAGCAATATGTGAGGCTTTGGCTGAAAATACAGATTATGGAATTCTTATTAATTACAACTCCAATAAAGCTGCAGCTGAGGAAACAAAAAAAATGGTAGAATCTTTTGGAAATAAAGCTGAAATACTGGCTTTTGATGTAGCGGATAAAAGTGCTGTTGATGGTGTCTTAAATGCTTGGCAAGAAGAAAATCCAGATGCATGGATAGAAGTGCTTGTTAATAATGCAGGAATAACAAAAGATGGTCTCTTTATGTGGATGAAAGAAGAGGATTGGTCAAGTGTAATCAATACAAGTCTAAATGGATTTTATAACCTTTCCCAATTCGTTATCCAAAAAATGCTGCGAAAAAGATATGGTAGAATTGTAAATATGGTTTCCGTTTCTGGCGTAAAAGGAACACCTGGTCAAGTTAATTACTCAGCTGCAAAAGGCGCTGTAGTAGCTGCTACTAAGGCATTGGCGCAAGAGGTGGCTAAACGAAATGTAACTGTTAATGCAGTTGCTCCTGGGTTTATTAAAACCGATATGACCGAAGAGTTAAATGAAAAAGAAATGGTGAAATTAGTTCCAGCAAATCGATTCGGTGAGGCAAAAGAAGTTGCAGACCTTGTACAGTTTTTGGTTTCCGAGAAAGCTTCTTATATTACGGGAGAAGTAATCAATATTAATGGTGGAATTTATTCTTAGAAAATATGAATAATCGTGTTGTAATTACTGGAATGGGAATTCATTCATGCATTGGAAATAGTCTTGAGGAAGTTACTAAATCATTGTATGAAGGGAAGTCAGGAATTGTATTTGATCCAGAAAGAAAACAATTTGGGTTTCAGTCCGCATTAACAGGGAAAATTGATAAACCAGACCTTAAAAAACTTTTGAAACGCCGCCAACGCATCAGTATGGGCGAAGAGAGTGAATATGCATATATGGCTACCATTGAAGCGTTGAAAAATGCTAAAATAGATGACGATTACTTTGATCAGAATGAGGTTGGACTCATTTATGGAAATGATAGTGTTTCGAAGTCTGTAATTGAAGCAACAGATATAATGAGAGAGAAGAAAGACACTGCACTGATTGGTTCTGGTGCAATTTTCAAATCGATGAACTCTACTGTAACCATGAATTTATCTACGATTTTCAGAATGCGTGGAGTGAACATGACAATTAGCGCTGCTTGTGCAAGTGGTTCACATTCTATTGGATTGGCTTATCTAATGATTAAGAATGGACTACAAGACATGGTTATTGCAGGAGGTGCTCAAGAAGTCAATAAATATGCAATGAGTAGTTTTGATGCTTTAGGGGTTTTCTCTTCCGATGAAGAGCATCCAATTACTGCATGTAGACCTTTTGATTCAACACGAAACGGACTAATACCCAGTGGTGGTGGTGCTACTTTAATTATCGAAAGCTATGCGTCTGCAATAAAAAGAGGCGCACCGATAATTGCAGAAATTTTAGGGTATGGGTTTTCTTCAAATGGTGGACATATTTCGACGCCAAATGTAGTTGGACCTGCTACTGCTATGAGAAAAGCATTAAAGCAAGCGAATTTAGAGCCAAAAGATGTTGAGTACATCAATGCGCACGCAACTTCAACTCCAATAGGTGATGCCAATGAAGCCCAGGCCATTTTAGATGTGTTTGGTGAGAATGGACCTTATGTAAGTTCTACCAAATCTATGACAGGACATGAGTGTTGGATGGCTGGAGCAAGTGAAGTGATTTACTCTACATTAATGATGCAAAATAATTTTATAGCCCCAAATATTAATTACAAAAAAGGAGACGAGAATACAAGTAAAATTAATATTGTAGGCGAGACGCTTGATAAAGAATTTGATACGTATTTATCCAATTCCTTTGGGTTTGGTGGCACGAATTCAGCATTAGTACTTAGAAAAATAAAATAATTAGTTATGGAAATGAAAGATATTATCGAACAAGTAAATGAAGTCTTGGTTGATGAGTTTGAAGTTGAAGCAGAAACAATCACTCCTGAAGCTAACCTAAGAGAAACTTTAGATTTAGACAGTCTTGATTATGTAGATTTAGTTGTTGCAATTGAGTCAATAAGTGGAGTGAAGTTGGGAGAAGATGATTTTAAAGGGATTGAAACTTTTAAAAATTTCTATGAAGTGCTTCAAGCTAAAATTGAAGAAAAAACGAACTAAATGTCAGAATGGAAAGGAGCATCAAAAGGAAGCTTACTTGGATATAAAATCTTCGTTTTTTTTATCCATAATATAGGCCTGAGATTTTCTTATTTTATCCTCTTTTTTGTAGCCTTATACTATTTCCTATTTTCATGGTCAAGTAGTAAAAGTATTTACTATTATTTAAGAAAACGTCAAGGTTTTTCGGTTATAAAATCAATCATTGGAATATACCGAAGTTATTATGTGTTCGGACAAACCTTGATTGATAGGATGCTGATTTCATCAGGTAAGAAAAATAGGTTTACTTATGAATTCGATGGAATTGAAAAGATTAAAGGGGTAATTAATAAAGGAGATGGTGCTGTTCTAATAAGCGCCCATGTTGGAAATTTTGAAATTTCAGAGTACTTTCTTGAAGACTTAGATGAAAATTTGATTACCAATATTGTAACTACTGATTTAGAACGAAAAAAAATCAAAGATTATTTAGAAAAGCTTTCTGTTGAATCAAGAATGAAGTATATTCTAATTAAAGAGGATATGTCTCATATTTATCAGTTTAATGAAGCCTTAAGTAAAAATGAATTTATATGCATTACGGGAGATAGATATTTGCCAGGCAGTAAATACCTTGAAGCTAAATTTTTAGGTGAAAAAGCACGTTTTCCAGCAGGTCCTTTTATGATTGGTTCCAGATTAAAGGTTCCTGTTGTTTTTGTATATGTAATGAAAGAGAGTGCAACCCATTACCATCTTTACGCAAGGGTAGTAGATGTAAAACACCGTGATTCCAAAGGCCTTTTGGCCAGCTATGTTAAAAGCATTACATCAATTGTTGATAAGTATCCGTATCAATGGTTTAATTATTTTCATTTTTGGAATAAACCAAACGATGAATAAAAAACGTTTAACTAAATTAAATGGAAACAAAAAACTTTGATGCAATCGTAATTGGTTCTGGTGTTGGTGGTTTAGCTGCAGCAATTTCTTTGGGAGAAAATGGTTATAAGGTCTTGGTAATTGAACAACACGATGTTCCGGGAGGATGGAGCCATAGTTTTACACTCGAAGGACAAAGGTTTAGTCCTGGAGTTCATTATGTAGGTCAACTTGGCGAAGGACAAACAGCGAATAAAATGTACTCAAAGCTGGGAATAGCTAATGATATTGTGTTTTTTAGAATGAACCCAAAGGGTTTCGAACATTGTCATGTGGGAAGCGAGCGGTTTGATATTCCAGAAGGTTTAGAAAATATAATTACTGCTTTTCAAGAGAAATTTCCAAATGAGAAAAAAAACATAGATAAATACCTTCGTTTAATCAATAGGGTGAGTTATCAGCTTCAATTAATGCCCACGTTTAGAACATTTTTTGAAAAACTTACTGCTCCAATTAAAACTAAACATGTTGGAAAGTTTGGACTTTTTTCTTTAGACCGTGTTATTAAGTGGCATGTTAAAGACCCTTATTTACAGGCTTTTTTAAACATTCAGTGTGGTGATCATGGTTTACCACCAAAGAGAGCTGCTTTCCCGGTGCATAGTGCTGTAATGGGGCATTATTTGAATGGTGGCTATTATCCGCATGGAGGCGGAGGTGGGATAGTGAAAGGAATGACAAACGCTGTGAAAAGACACGGAGGTAAAATTCTTTTAAAAACTGCAGTAAACAAAATCATTCTTAATGAACACAATGAAGCAGTTGGTGTTGAAACTGTAAATGGTGATGTTTTTAATAGCAATTGTATCGTTTCAAACACTGATCCACACAAAACCTATAAAGATTTGGTTGGAGAGCAGTATTTAAGTAAACGATTGATAAAAAAACTGAATAAAACGAAATACTCAGTCACTTCTTTTATTTTATTTTTGACCTTAAAAATTGATCTTACAGAGATTGGTTTAGATTCTGGAAATTACTGGTTGATGAAAAATGAAGACCTAAATGACCATTACAATGTGTTGACGAATGAAGATGTTACTTTAGGAGATAAATTTCCAGGTGTATTTCTTAGTTGCACGACTTTAAAAGATCCAGCCAGCTATAACGGTGTTCATCATAATTTTGAGGTAGTAACGTATGTTGATTATAATTGTGTAAAGGATTTTTCTCATTTAAAAGATTATAAAACAAAGGAATATTTAGCTTTTAAAGAAAAAGTGAAAAATAAGTTACTCAATAATGTTGAGGAATTAATTCCAGGTGCAAAGGATTGCATTGAAATTGCAGAATTAGGAACTCCATTAACGAACGAATTTTACATCAACAGTACTGGTGGAAACGTATATGGAACTGAAAAAACGTTGAGAAATGTTGGACCTTTAGCTTTTAAAAATAGATCTGAAATTAAGAACCTTTACTTAGCAGGAGCGAGTACACTATCCCATGGTGTTTCTGGTGCAACTTCTTCAGGGATTAATGCAGCAGCAAATATACTTAATGTTCATGCTGATGAAGTCTTGAGTAAAAAAGACGATCAGGTATTGAGGGTTTATGATGCAGATGATAGCAGTACATGGCCTGACTGGGTACATACAAAACGAAATACAAAAGCAAATAGGGTCAAAGGGTAGGAAGGTTTATATTTATACCCTAACGCCAACAATACAAACATCATCAATTTGTTCAGCACTACCTTTCCAATTGTTTAACTCATCTGCAAAGATGTTGTTTTGATCAGCAATAGATTCTTGACTGAGGTTGGTCATAAAACGTTTCATCCGTTTAGATGTATATTTTTTGTTCTTAATCCCTCCAAATTGATCTTGGAATCCATCAGATAATGCATATATTACATCTCCTTTTTGCAATTGAATTTTTATTGTGTCAAATGGTTTATCGTAATATGGATAGTACCCAATTGGAGAGCGATTCGATTTTATCTCCAATAAATCATTTTCAAAAAATCTAAACTTGTTGGGTTGAATCGGTATAACAGTCGAATTAATGCCTTTACGTAGAATGAATATACTATTGTTAGCACCAGCATATTCTAATGTATTTGTAACTGGATCCCAAATACAGAGGGCCATATCCATCCCGTCTTGTGTTAAACTTCCTTCTCCTTCCTGATTAAGCGAAAAGGTAACACCACGTTTCATTTCATCTAATATTCTTCCTGGATCAGTGATTTTACGTTCCAAAACAATTTCATTCAACAGACGTATACCTATAATGCTCATAAATGCACCAGGAACCCCATGACCTGTGCAATCAACTACAGCCCAAGCTATTTTATTGTCTTGTGTTTTGTTTGACCAAAAGAAGTCACCACTTACAATATGTTTCGGTTGATTGAATATAAAATGTTCAGGGAAGTTTGAATAATTGGAGTTGCTTCCTAAAAGTATCGCTTCTTGAATCTTCTGGGCATAGTTTAAACTATCTACCATTTCCTTGTTTTTTTGCCTAATGATTTTGTTTTTATCAAAGAGCAAAAGGTTTAATTTTTTTTGTTTGTAGTAGAAAAGTATAATTATAAATACAATTGTAACCAGTAGGAGAGAACCTATAATGAAAAATAAGATGATGTTTTGTTGTCGTTTTGCTTCAGTTTCCTTCTTTTCAATTTCTAAGTTTTTTAAAGCAATTTCCGCCTTATTTCTTTCAATTTCTGCAGTTTTAGCTCTGTTGTACTGGTCGAGTAATTGAATTTTAAGGTCTTTTTTATCCAGTTCGTTTTGAGTGAAACGCAATTTTATTTGTTGCAATTGATTCTCTTTACTCAATGCGTTTATTTCACTAAAGAACTTTTCTGTTTCTTGTGCTTCTTTTGTATTTTTCTCCTCGAGTAAAGCTATGGCATCGTCACTTTTTAGGGATTTCAGCTTGTTCAGCTCTTCCTTTGCTTTGTTGACTTTATCGCGCTTGATCTTAAATTGATTGATTTCTGTGTTCAGACTTTTAATATAGTCTTTTAAGTTGTTTTTTTTAGCCAATTCAAGTGCTTCCTCATAATGGGTTGCAGCATCGTCATATCTATTGTCAAGAACATAACTTCGTGCATATTGCCTGTTGAATAAGACCACTAAATCTACAAATTCATCATTTTTGTTTTTTCTATAAGAACGTTTATAGAAGCGCTGACCTTTATTGATGTTGTTTTCCTCTTGAACATAGAAATCTCCAAGTAAAATATAAGTTTCTACTTCTAACTTAGAGTTTTTTTCTGATTTAGCTTCCTTCAGCTGAGCTTCTAAAATATCGAGCTTATTTTGACCAAAAGCACCAAAACTGAAAAGCAGAGTGAGAGTAATTATTAATGGATAGAAAATATTTTTTTGCACAATTTTTTACTTTCCTGATTATTAATACCGAAGTTTAACAGCGCTAAATTACGCAAAAAAATCACCTTGCTTTTTAATAAATAGAGAGATAATTTATGAATTTTAGAATTGAAATTACCAACCACTGTTAATCCGTAAGTTACAGGAATTAACTTATGAGAAAAAGTTTATAATTTTTATTTTGACTTATTCTTCGTTTTTATTTTAAAACGATAGCCATAGGTTAACCTAAGATAATAGTAGAGCTGATTATAACTGAATGATTTTACACGGATGTTTTTTTGATCAAATGAAGATGTGAGCATTAAAAACCAGTTTTCTACGTTGTAACCTGCTTGCAACTTTAAATCAATTCGTGGAGAGATACCTAAAAAGCTTCTTTGTGTATTTTCAAAAGAATAAACCTTGGCTTGGATTACAGCCCCTATTCCCGCAAAAGCTCCAAATTGCCAACCGTCGATATTATTGAGGTACGCATAACCTGGTATTCCGCCAAAATCAAATGCAGAAATGGATGTGCTTTTATGGATTGAAGGGGTGGAAGTAAAATATTCATATGGAATTAATCCATTATTGGAAGAAACTCCATGAATGTTGGAGGTGAGTCGGATATAAGGTCCATGCACAGGTTTTGTATACCTGCCCACAATTCCAACAGCAGCTTTCATATTTAAATCTTTATTGAAAAAATGGTATGCATTAACGCCAAATGATGCCGACTGAATTTTATCATTTAAATAATATCCTGAAGTAGTCGTGGGAAGGGTATCCGAGAGTGTATTTGCTTTTTTAATTCCATATCCAATATAATCATGAAAATCTACGTTGAAATACCATTGTTTGAAACTAAATTTTAATCCTAAATCAAAATATTTAGTTCTTCCATACTTCTCTGTGTTCCTTACGTATCCAGGGAGCTTATAATTGATGTTCAAGGCAAACCATTTATAAGCTACTCCAAAACCATGGATGACGTTCAGATTCGCGCGATAACCAAGCTTTTTAACGCCATCAAAATCATCTTTAAAACTAAAAGGTGCATCACGAAGAGAAATAGAGGTATGAATTACCAATCTGTTTTTATGCATTGCAAAAGCCAGGCTGTCCTTTTGAGAATACGAATAGCCTGATAAAAAAAAGAGAAAAACTATGAATAATATCGCCTTCATTCTTGTGCAAAATTACATTATTCAAATTAAATTGCGACAATGTGGTTCAACTTTATATTTTTGTAGTCTTTAAACAACGATTTTTGATTAATTTCACTCCACATTATGAAGAAAATATATAAGTTTTTACTGAATACACTTCCACGTCCTTTATTGATACGTCTCAGCTACGTTTTTAAAAAATTCGCTCCGTTTCTTTATAAAGGGAACAATGTTGCTTGTCCTGTGTGTGAACGTTCATTTAGTAAATTCCTTTCCTATGGATCAGAAGTTGCACATCGGGATAACGTATTGTGTCCTTACGATTTAACTTTAGAACGACACCGTTTAATGTGGCTTTATCTACAACAAGAGACCACTTTCTTTAAAACGCAACAAGAAGTTTTACATATAGCGCCTGAACAGTGCTTTTACGCAAAATTTAAAGCGCAAGAAAACTTAAAATACTTGACTGGAGACTTGGTTTCTCCCTTGGCTGAAATGCACTTTGATCTGCACGAAATCCCTTTAGAAGACAATCGTTTTGATGTGATATTTTGTAATCACGTACTTGAACATGTTGATGATGCACTTCAGTGTATGAGAGAATTACACCGTGTAATGAAACCAGGAGGCTGGGGAATTTTCCAAGTACCACAAGACTTCTCAAGAGAGGTAACCTATGAAGATCCTTCAATTACTTCTCCTGAAGAAAGAGAGAAACACTTTTGGCAAAAAGACCATGTGCGCTTATTTGGCCGTGATTATCCTGAATGGCTTAAAAGAGCAGGGTTTGAAGTGGAGGAGTTTCATACTTCAAAAGAATTCCCTGCAGAAGATGTTCAGCGTTACCGTTTAATGCCACAAGAAATTCTTTATATTGCTAGAAAAAAAGCATAATGAAAAGAAACTATTGGATTGGAATATTATTATTTCCTTTTCTAATTCAATGTACAAACAATAATGAATCGGTCGAATATCAATTTGAACCTTTAGATTCTGTTGTGTTTAACAAAATGCTGATTGAACTCGGTGAGAAATTGTTTTTTGATACGCGGTTATCACTAGACAACAGTATCTCATGTGCTACTTGTCATCAGCCACAGCTGGCTTTTACAGATGGTAAAAAAACAAGCATTGGTATACATCAAAGAATAGGAAAAAGAAATGCTCCTTCACTTTGGAATGTTAAAAACCAAAAAGAAATGATGTGGGATGGAGGTGTTAAATCCTTGGAGCATCAAGCATTAGTTCCGTTACAAGACACGATTGAGATGGGAGGTACAATCTTAGATTTATTTCCCAAGCTAACGCACATTTCCCTTTATGATAGTTTAGCAAAAATACTTTACGATAGAAGTTTTGATCCTTTTGTTCTCACAAGAGCTTTAAGTGCATATCAGAGAGATATTTATCAAGAAGATAGTGAATTCGATGATTGGAAAACAAAAGGTATAATCAAAGATTCGGCTTTAGTAAGAGGACATTATCTTTTTGACGATGTTCTCAACTGTACACAGTGCCATGGTGGAAGTGCATTCTCAAACAATTCAATGCAAAATAATGGTTTGTATATCAACTATGAAGATCCTGGACACTATAATGTTTCTGCTGACTCATTGGATAAAGGAAAGTTTAAAGTGCCTTCATTGAGAAATGTTTTCATCACCTCACCTTATATGCATGATGGTTCTTTTGAAAGTCTATATGATGTCATAATGCATTACGAAACAGGTGGGAAGCCTCACGTAAATAAAAGTCAGCACATTAAACCATTTGTATTGACCGATCAAGAACGCAGCGATCTACTTTACTTCTTAAAATCGTTAACCGATAAGCGTTATGTTAATTAGTTTATTTTTAAAGCTTTAAAAGTTAATAATAAGTGTACTTTTGTTGCTTGTATTTGTTTTTCAATTTATTCAATGGTTATGAAGTGTACAGCTCGTTTTTATAAGTTAAATTATGATTTTTCTCCTGAATTTGCAGAAGCACATCACGAGGGAAAAGAATCTGAGAACAATCGTTTTTATGATTGGGAAGATGAATTAGCTATCACTACGGATGTTGTAGATATAAAAGTAGTTGAAAACTCAACGTATACCATTCAAGGAGAAAAAGCAGGTCAACCCTTTGCTGAAGAAGTGACGAATATGATGTTGTTTAACCTTATAGGCGATGATGACACGATAACTCCAATGGCTTGTTCTCATATACTGGTCAATAAATATGAGATTGAAAAAAATGAAGGTGAGATTATTCTAAAAGTTTATTTAGAAGAAAAAGAACCTTTGACAAATCCAATTCCTGGTGTTTATATTGCAATACAAGACTTTCCAAAATCATTAATCAGTTGATATTAGAAGTTGAAAATATCAGTTTTTCGTACACCGAAGAAAAACCAATATTTAAAGAAATAAGCTTTAACTTGTCTCCAGGAGAGGTGATAAGTATAGTTGGTCCCAGTGGAACAGGGAAATCAACTTTGTTAAAGTGTATTGCTGGTTTGTCTCAATTAAAAAATGGAAAGGTTTTTCTAGAAGGAACCGAAGTGTTGGGACCTGAAAATTTATTGGTTCCAGGACATTCAGAAATCGCCTTAGTAAATCAACTCTTCGAATTGGATGATTATTTTACAGTAAAAGAGAATATTTCTAATCAACTGCATCATTTACCAATAAAAGAAAGAACAGATTTTATTAATGAACTTTTAGAAATGTTTGAGTTGGTTGATTTGTCCTTTGTAAAATCAAAAGATATATCAGGAGGTGAACAACAACGACTTTCCATGGCCTGTGCTTTGGCAAAAGAACCCAGGTGTTTATTGTTGGATGAGCCTTTTGTTCATTTAGATGTTCATTTAAGTAAAAAAATTGGAGAGTACATAAGAAAATTAGCTCAAATCCGTAATATGGGAGTTGTTCTTGTGACGCACGATGGGAGTGAAGCTTTGTCATGGTCTGACAGAATACTTCTAATGAGGAATGGGAAAATCACTTCGAAATACTCACCATCACAAGCTTATTTTAAACCGAAGTCTTTGTTTGAAGGGCGTTTTTTTGGTGAATTAAACAGTGTTTACATCAACGGAAAACAAAAAACATTTAGACCTATAGAGTTTTCTTTGGAGCCCGAAAACGGTAAGGATAGTATACCAGTTGATTGGTCTTATGCTCATTTTAAAGGACCTTTCTTCGCCAATTACTTTGTCTTGAAAAACGGAAAAGAAATTGTTTTATATTCACAAAAAGAATTAAAGTCAACGAAAGAAATTTATGTCTAAAAGTGAAAAAGATAGCCTAAGAGTAGTGAAAGAAGAAAATAAAGGCAGAAGTTTAACTTGGTCAGAGATTGGAGAACTTACTAAAATAAGTATCAGCGAATTTTTTAAAGGAGATAGTTTTATGCATGGAGCAGCCCTTGCTTATTACGCTATTTTTGCTTTGGTGCCTATTATTTATTTAGCAATTGCTTCTTTTGGTCTTATCATGGGACAAGATCAAGTTATTGCTATTGTTGGAGACCTAATGGAATCTAATATGGGGATTTCCGATGTTTCATCTTTTACTGACTTGATGTACAAATGGGAAATTGGAAAAGGAGGAACGCCAATGTTGCAAATTATGGGAATTACAGCATTGATTTTCACTTCAACTGCTATGTTTAACTCCTTGAGCAAAAGTTTAAATTCATTTTTTGGAATTATTCCTATTCGTCACTACAATGTTTTGCTAGAAACTTTAGTAAAAAGACTATTGTCCTTTGGATTGATGGCGATTTTTGCAGCCATAGTTTTGATTATTTATTTTGCGCAATCGATTCTCATAGCAGTGGGATCAAGAGTTCTTTCTGATGGAAGCTTTTTTCAAGAAACACTTTTCTCAATATTAGAGCACGTTTCCATATTAGCAATCAATTTCTTAGTGTTTACTTTTGTCTTTAAATACCTCCATGATGGAATTGTAAGGTGGAAACTGGCAATGGCAGGAGCTTTATTTACTGCAATTCTTCTGTATCTCGGACAGTTGGTTATTAACTATTACTTAGCGAACTTTTTCTTTGCTGCCAATAGTGGTATTGCTGGAACTTTACTGGCTGTTTTAACGTGGATCTTTTATACTTCACAGATTATTTTCTTAGGAGCTAAGTATACTTCTGTTTATGCAAGAATGGCTGGAACACCAATTAAAGCGAAGTAAATCATAAAACAAACCGTTTGTTTACTTTAAAAATCTGGTTGTGCTTCAAAAACCATCTCTTCTTTGGTTATGGGGTGAATTATACCAAGTTTAGTCGCGTGTAGATAAAGCCGATCCTTTACTTTCCCATACAAATCATCTCCAATTATAGGAGTATTCAATCCTTGATTGTGAGCGCAGTGCACACGTAGTTGGTGTGTTCGACCAGTTATTGGAATCAGCTCGATGCGTGTCTTTCCTTTTCTGCGTTCAATCACTTTCCATTCTGTACGTGCAGATTTGCCGCTTTCAAAATCTACTTTTTGACGAGGCCTGTCTAAAATATCCTGTTTTAAAGGCAGATTGATTATTCCTTCAGTTTCTTTTAAGTATCCGTCCAGAAGAGCAGTGTAGCTTTTTTTAACTTTTCGTTTGACGAATTGCTGTTGTAAGAAATTATGGGATTTTAGATCTTTTGCTATAATCAAAAGGCCTGAAGTAGACATGTCTAACCTGTGAATTAAAAGAGGGCCTTCAGCTTCTGGATATTGTTTTTTAATTCTCGCATAAACAGAATCATATATTTCTTTTCCAGGAACAGAGAGTAAATCATGTGGTTTGTTGATCACAAGAATTGCTTCATCTTCATAAACGGTCTGAATTACTTTATCAATTCCGGGGTTTGTTAATAATGGATTGGTTTCTATGTCAAGCCCTTGTAACATATGAGAAAGAATAGGTTTACATTTACCTAAGCATGCAGGATAGTACTGTTTATGTTTACGAACTTCTGTACCTGGAGGCGCTCCCCACCAAAACTCGGCTAAAGCAATGGGATTGAAATTATTTTTAAAAGCATAGTGTAACAATTTAGGTGCAGCACATTCACCAGCTCCAGCCGGTGGCTTTTTAAATGCTGTGTCTTTAAATATATTAAGCAGTCCTTCTTGTTTACCCTCTTTGTTGAGAAAGGTATATGCTTTAAAAAGCTTTTGTTGTAGGCGTGCTGAGTCTTCTCTTCTTTTTTGCTGAAGCTCTTCTAATTCATGCGTAAATGACATTAGTTGCTCTTCAAGAAAAAGTAATTGATTGATTTTACTCTCTTTGAACTGTGCTAAGCGTGTTTTGTAGGAAATACTTTCATTGGCTAAAGAATCCATAAGGTTCTTAAATTCAAATGCACTTAAAATACTTTCGTTTTTTTGACGCTGTTGCTTCCGATACGCTTTTGCTATACGCATTTCTTCGCGCAATTCACTTTCTTCACATTTGAGTTTTTGTTGCATGTCCAATAACTCTTGTGATATCTTGATGTATCTCTCGTTTGTTTCTAAATCCTTAATTCTTGCATTGATGGCATTTATCTCTAATTCTCCTTCCAAAAAGAAACTTCCTTCTGTTAACATATCAAAAACAGGTGGAACAAAATATTTGTGGTGATTAGAATTGGCTAGTTTTCCAGAAAATGCTGCTAAATAACCTATTTCACCTTCTGAGCTTTCAACTACCAATACACCAAACATTTTTCCAATTTCCAAACCTTCTGCTTCTGGATCTAAACCGAAGTTATGATTCCAGTCATGTGTTGCGATATACTCTTGTAATTCCTTTACTGCCATAACAGCTATGGGATGGGGAGTGTAATAAAAGGGATAGGTGAATTTCGTGGGCAACGACTCCTTTGATACTTGAGTTTTGAAGGGAATAAATCGGGTTGGACTTTGCATTGTCTGTATCGCAAGAATTAATATTTGGCGCAAATATAGAAATGATTTTTATTTTTGAATATTGTGAATAGACTATTGATATTTAACAATTGACAATTATCAATAATCCATTGCCTTCTATCCACAATAATTTGACTATTTTTGCAAATAGAAAATATCCATATTAAAGAAGAATGAAAATTTCATATAACTGGTTAAAAAATTACGTTAAAACTGAGCACTCACCAGAGCGCTTAAGTGAGATTCTTACAGATACTGGCCTTGAAGTAGAGGGACTTGAGAAAGTTGAGATAATCAAAGGAGGATTAGAAGGGGTTGTAGTAGGTTTGGTAACCAGCTGTAGTCCTCACGAAGGTGCAGATAGATTAAATGTGACAACTGTTGATGTAGGGGAAGAAGAAGAGTTACAAATTGTTTGTGGCGCTCCAAATGTTGCAAAAGGACAAAAAGTAATTGTTGCGACGGTTGGAACAACATTGTTTCCTAATCCAGACGAACCTTTTAAAATCAAAAAGGCGAAAATTAGAGGTGTAGAATCTTTTGGAATGATTTGCGCCGAAGACGAACTGGGGCTGGGAGTTTCTCGTGATGGAATAATGGTTTTACCTGAGGACACAAAAATTGGACAAAAAGCTGCTGAATATTTTGATTTAGCAGATGATTATAGAATAGAAATTGGATTAACACCAAATAGAAGTGATGCTTTAGGTCACTTGGGTGTAGCGCGTGATATCGTGGCTTATAACAAGATTCATAAAACAGAAAAGAGCTCTCTGCAATTACCAGATATCAGTGCATACGAAGTTTTTGAGAGCGGCGAAAAAGTGAAAATAAAAGTTGAGGCACCAGAGGATTGTAGCCGTTATATGGGCTGTGTGATTTCAAACTTAAAAGTTAAACCTTCACCAGAATGGTTGAAAAACTATTTACTAACCATAGGCCTTACACCAATCAATAATGTGGTCGATGTTACAAACTTTGTAATGCATGAATTAGGAACTCCTTTACATGCATTTGATTCAAGTAAAGTTGGTGGTAAAATCGTTGTTAAACATGCACATGAGGGTGAGAAATTCACAACATTAGATGCTGTTGAAAGAACATTGTCGAGTGGTGATCTGATGATTACCAATGGAACAGAGAACCTATGTATCGCTGGTGTATTCGGTGGTGCAAATTCAGGAGTAAGTAACAATACAACTTCTATTTTCTTGGAAGCTGCTTACTTTAACCCTGTAAGTGTTAGAAAAACAGCAAAACGACACGGATTGAACACAGATGCGTCTTTTAGATTTGAAAGAGGTGTTGATATCTGTATGATTGAATTTGCAATGAAACGTGCAGCAACACTGATTGCAAAGTTAGGTGAAGGAAATATTTCTCATGAACCTATTCCATTTTACCCAAAACGTGTTGAACCAACTGAGGTAATGTTTAGTTATTCAAGATGTAACCAGTTAATCGGTAATGATATCGATGTAGAGAAAGTAGGTGAGATATTGAATGCTTTGGATATCCAGATTCTACAAAACAATGGAGATCAGGTTAAATTAAAGATACCTACATACCGAGTTGATGTTACCCGTGAGGCTGATGTAATCGAAGAAGTATTGCGTATTTATGGATTTAACAATATTGAATTACCTCAAAAATGGAACATTAGTCTTTCAGACCAGAACCTGAGAAGTGAGGAAATGAGATTGAATACAATTGCAGATTTATTGGTTGCACAAGGGTATTTCGAAATGATGAACAACTCTCTTACATCAAGTGATTTAGTTGAAGATTATGCAGAAGGAGTTTTTTCAAATGAACACTCTGTGAAAATGCTAAACCCTTTAAGTACTGATTTAGATGTTATGCGTCAATCGCTTATTTTTCAGGGATTAACGACAGTTGCTCATAATAGAAATCGTCAGAGCTCTGATTTAGGTTTGTTTGAGTTTGGTAAAGTTTATCACAAGTTTAATGGTGAATTTGTTGAAAATAAACGTTTATCAATATTCTTGACAGGAGCGAAGGAGCCTGAACAATGGAATTCAAATCAAGAGGAAGTTTCTTTCTACACCTTAAAAGGAGTCGTTACATCAATCTTAGACAGATTAGGTTTGGATGGAATGGCATTTATGAAAAGCTTGAAAAAATCTATTTTAGAAGATGGAATGCAACTTTACGTTCAGAAAGATAAGATCGGTGAAATCGGTTGGACGAGTACGAAAATGAATAAAAGTTTAGGTTTAAAACAGAAGGTGTATGTCGCTGATTTAGATTGGGATGTAATAATAGGATTAGGAAATAGAAATAAAATAGAATTTAAACCATTGCCTAAAACTTTCGCAATGCGTCGTGATTTCTCTTTGTTATTAGACAAGAAAGTAACTTTTCAAGAAATTGAGGAGGTTGCTCGTAAAACAGACAGGAAATTATTAAAAGAAGTTAATCTATTTGATGTTTATGAAGGAGATAAACTTCCTGAAGGCAAGAAATCCTATGCTGTAAGCTTTTACTTCCAAGACAATGAAGTAACACTGAAGGATGATCAAATTGATAAAATTATGGAGAAAATCCGTATTCAATTGGAAAAACAATTAAATACCGAATTAAGAAAATAATCTACAGGCACACAGGGCTTAAGGTTCTGTGTGCCTTTTAATCAAACCTTCATTGTTTTTCTCTTTCTGTCCAACTATACCACTTCAAATCACTTAACATCACTGCAAATACTACATATATCTTTGCGTAACCTTTTTCACCTCAACAACCCCTACCTAATTTAACGCCATTAAACTCCTTGATTCTCTATCTGTTTAAAACTATAATTTCTCTTAAATATCGCCATTCTAATGCTTGAACAGTAAAGGATATTATTGTTTTTTAATTAACTTAGCAACTCAGTAAAAGTTCAAGTATTATGGCAATAAAAGATTATAATCACAAGGTAGCAGAGCGATTAATGCGCTACGTTCAAATAGATACAACAGCAGACCCAAATTCGACTACTTTCCCTTCTACAGAGATCCAAAAAGATCTTGGTGGGGTGTTAGTTCAAGAATTGCTTGACTTAGGTGTAAAGGACGCTGAAATGGACCAGTGGGGGTATGTTTTCGGAACAATAAAAGGAAATACTTCTAACGATGTGCCAACTGTTTGCTTTTGTGCGCATATGGACACTGCCCCAGACGTAACAGGTAAGAACGTTAAGCCAATTCTGCATAAAAACTATGACGGAAAGCCGATTACCCTTCCAGACGATACTACACAAGTGATTACTACTGAAAAACATCCTTATTTAAGGGAAAAGATCGGAGATGATGTAATTACTGCAAGTGGAAAAACTCTTTTAGGTGCAGATGATAAAGCGGGAATTGCTTGTATCATGGATTTTGTGGAATACCTTATGGGGAACCCAGGAATAAAACATGGTGATATCCGTATACTTTTCACACCAGATGAAGAGGTTGGAAGAGGTGTTGACCATTTGGATATGGAGAAGCTTAATGCTGACTATGGTTATACTTTAGATGGTGGTGTTTTGGGTTCTATTGAAGACGAAAGTTTTTCAGCAGATGCTGTGAAAATTACAATCCATGGAGTAAGTGCACATCCAGGTTATGCAAAAGGGAAAATCATTAATGCTTTAAAGCTAGGAGGTGAAATCCTTGCAGCATTGCCAAAGGACAGTTGGTCTCCTGAAACTACTGAAGATAGAGAAGGTTTTGTTCATCCAACTTCATTTGAAGGCATTCAAGAAAAAGCAACAATTGGGTTCATCATTCGTGATCATGAGACAAGTAAGCTTGCTGACTATGAAGCACGTCTGAAAGGGATTGCTCAAATGGTGGTAGAACAATATGCTGGCGCAAGTATGGAGTTTGAAGTAATTGAGCAGTACAGAAATATGAAAGAAGTGCTAAAAACAGTACCTTTTGTAACAGAATACGCAATTCAAGCAATGAAAAAAGCAAACATTACTCCTCGTCCAGTAATTATTCGTGGAGGTACAGATGGTTCACGTCTTTCCTTCATGGGATTGCCTTGCCCTAACTTGTTTACAGGAGAAATGGCGATACATTCAAAGCATGAGTTCGTAAGTGTTCAGGATATGCAGAAAGCTGTTCAAACGATGGGAGAGCTTGTACAAATTTGGGAAAAACATATTTGAGGGAGGGGAGACCGATTGAAATCGGCAGGGAGAGGTTTGAGGAAGGGTTTGGAGAAACCTAAATCAGAGCTATCCTTTAACTCAAAGCTCGTTTGAAGAAAAAATATTTTCTAGATTTATTTTTAAAAAATCTGATGTAAAAAAGGCTGTCGCGGGAATGGCTGAGCATCCATGCGCATTAAGCTTGATGAAATAGCGATGATATCTCGTGGTCTTTTTTAATTACTAATACCAATGCGGGCTGAAGGCCCAACTCAATTCAGCTGTACGCATCGCGTTCAGATGAATTGAGTTTTTTTTCAAGCGCACTGAAGGTGCAGCTCAATTCTATTTTACATTAGATCCCAATCAATTGTCCCTCTGGAAAAGTTCCTGCGACTAACCTTAATCATTCCCAACAATAATTCGTTTCACAACTTGTTTTTCGCCAATCTCAAAATTCAAAAAGTAAACACCATTCTCCCATCCAGAAACGTCAATTTTAGTTTTTTTTACATTGGAATTTATAGAATGAACAAACTTCCCATTCAAATCATGAACTTTTATTGCGCCCTTGATTAGTTCATTTGTTTCAATCGTTAAAACCGAACTCACTGGATTGGGGTAAATGTTTAAAAATAAAGATTTTTCGTTTTCGACGTGTAATGTTATGTCAACATAACAGTCTAAAAAGTTTGGATGATCATATTGCTCTTGATTATCTGAGAAAGTACAAGTCAAAATTAATGAGTCTGGTGTTTCTTCACTGAATTTTCTTGGTGAATTAGGAAATAAGGGACCATGAATACTTCCAATTCCTTCAATCCAAATTTCATTTAGTCGATCGAATGCGATATAACCAATTGGTTCAGTAAAGATGAATTTTCTATAACTTTCTCCATTAATTTGAATATTTTGAATTTCCTCAACATGAATCCAAGAAGTAAAAAGTGAAAAATCATAGAACACACTGTCGCCAAGCTCCAAATCAAAATTATACAAAGTATCCAGTTGATTTTGATTATCGATGTGTAGGATTAAAGAATTTTCCTTTCTGGTTAATCCTTCGTAAACAAGATCATTTTGAAATAAGGAATCAGTGGTCGAATACATTTTTGACCAGGTCTCACCATTAATTAGGCTATCTCCTTGAATACCGTATACTTTTGTTGTAGTAGCTATAAAACTTGGGTATTCTTGCGTTGCAGCAGTGTATGATTTCGCCACATGCCATTTTGAATCGGGTTGTGCGAAATGATTTGTGATTTGGCCGAAGAGGAGCGTGGGAAGAAGAACTGAGAATAATAGAAGTACTTTCATTGTTTTTGCTTTAGTTACCGATATACAGTTTCTTAAAATTAGGTAAAACAGAAAGCTTTACCAAAATATATTTGATTAGCATTGATTTAACGTTCTAATTTAAAGCATCCTCCTGAAAGTATAGCTAAACAAGAGTATAAACTTGTGTATTCAATTTGCACACCACTAAAAATAATAAATAAAGTAAAAAACGTCCCCAAGATAGTAGTTAAGATGATGACTGCTTTTACGAGTTTTGTCGAGGCACCTCTTTTATCTAAAATATAAAATAAGCCTAATGAAATAATTACAGTTGGCAGAGCGAAAACAGTACTGAACAAAAGAAAAATGAGGTGAACCTCCATTTGATAAGAGAAGTCATAAAATTCAGATTCTAAATAGGAATATATAAAGAGCAATAAGAGACTTCCAAATAATGTCGTAATCCAATGCTTTAATAAGTAAGAATAGTTCATTTTGTAATATAAATTCTATATTTCTAAAATTGATTATTATGAATAAAACCACTAAGAAGTATAAGAAGTACTTCTCACTCTCCAATTCTTACTTACGTTTAAATATATTTGCGATATTCTTTCTAATATCATCTAACATTTCAATTGGTTGCATAAACGTTGGATTCTTCAAATCAATTTGACTCGTGTCGGTTACCCCAGCTTGCATAGGATAGATTAAAATATAACTCGTTGTTTCAAAATATTTGTTCAGATAATGTGGAATCTTGTTCATACTTGTGTGGTACGATGGCTTATCCTTTCGACTCAATACTATAATAAGGTTATCATCGTTGTGAAAGTCTCTTGAAAGAATTAAAAAGTCATCCCAAGCACTGAATTCATCAAAATCACATTCTATAGGATGTTTTGATTGTACTTCTTTGATTATTTTTAAAGTGTCTTTATGTCCATAGAAATGAAGCTTTGCACCAGAGTTTCTGGCAATGTTCCATACTTTTATTAACCAAAATGGAAAACCTAATTCTTTCTCTGCATGTTCTGGAACTATAATAACATGTCTTTTTATTGTTCCAAAAGGCTGGGCAGGTTTGTAGATTAATGTCGTTGTATTACATTTAGTGAGAATTCCTTCAGTTAAATTTCCGATAAAACTTTGAGATATTCCCTTTTTCACATGAAGTCCAAGAATGATATCAGTGATTTTATTTTCTTTTACGACACTTGTTATTCCATTAACAATATTCAAGTCATATCGAAGTAATTCATGCATCTTATTATCTGTAGCTGAAGCAGTAACTGCGGCCTTGTTCAATATTTTTTTTGCTGTTTTGTCAGAACTGTCTGGTACTGTATTGTCTACGATATTCAATGCATAGAGGCCTGATTTATTCTTTTTAGATTTAATCGTAATCCCTAAGTTGACTAATTCTTCTGTAGTTTCAAGATTGTTAATTGGGATTAAAATTCTTTCTTGATCGTCCTCATCATCTTCTTCATTCTCGGTTTCACTTGCTTCAGCTAATGCTATATTCTTGGCCCCTTTTTGAGCTGCAAAGGATGCAATTGTACAGGTGAAAAGAATCATTAGGATGGTTCCATTTAGAATACTTTCACTTAATAGACGTATGGGTTCTCCAGTTGATGTTTCACCAAGTATAATGTTGTATCCAACCAACACAGCGGCAAGAGTAGCAGCAGCTTGTGCATTACTTAAACCAAATATAAGTCTTCTTTCATCCGATGAAAACCTGAATGTTTTTTGAGTCAACCATGCTGCAGCGAATTTTGAGAAAGTTGCAACGATAATCATTACACCAGCTACTTTGACAGTTTCTAAATCCGTGAAAAAAGCCCGATAATCGATAAGCATTCCAACTCCGATAAGGAAGAAAGGAATGAAAATCGCGTTTCCTACGAACTCTACCCTGTTCATTAGGGGAGATGTCTGTGGAATTAATCTATTCAAAGCGAGTCCTGATAAAAAGGCTCCAATAATTGCCTCAACTCCTGCCATTTCAGCTAGAACTGCTCCAAGATAAACCATCACCAATACGAAAATATATTGCGAGACTTTATCTTCGAAGCGTTTAAAAAACCAACGGGCAATTATAGGGAAAATTAGCATTACAATAAGGGCAAAAATCACCAAGGAAACAGATAACCTTATCCAAAACTCAGTGTTGACTTCGCCAGTGGTTACTCCAACAATAACAGCTAAAACTAAAAGTGCTAAAGTGTCGGTAATCATTGTACCACCAACAGTAATGTTTACAGCTCTATTTTTTGCAACTCCCAGACTACTAATTAACGGATAAGCGATCAATGTGTGTGAAGCAAACATACTGGCCAATAGGATAGAGGTAGGCCATGTGAAATTTAAAAGGTAATATCCAGATACAAATCCAAGTCCCATTGGAATAAGGAAAGTGTACAAGCCGAAGATTAAACTTTTTCCACTGTTCTTTTTGAAGTCAGCAAGATTCATTTCTAATCCTGCAAGGAACATTATATATAACAGTCCAGCTGTACCCGAAAGGATGATGCTGCTATCGCGTTCCATTAAATTAATCCCGTAAGGACCAATAACAGCTCCAGCAATGATTAATCCTAAAAGATGAGGAATTTTGATTTTGTTCAGAAGTATTGGTGCGAATAGAATAATCACCAAAATCAAGAGGAACTTCAGTATAGGATCTGTTAAAGGTAGAGTTGTATCAAATATGCTTAATAATGTCATCTTTTTATGAATTGAAGTATAGATCTTCAAACATTTCTTAAATCTTACACCAAACTATTAGAAACTGATTGGCTAATAAGAAAAGTTTGAAACATGTCGTTTTATTCAATCAAACATAATTAAAATTTGAATAGAAATTTAACTGATGAAAAATAAATAAATA
>Ga0079223_10000005_pt1 | contig 54198 bp, 58 predicted proteins | sample Stecom2011_FD_75072 | JGI IMG/M metagenome (GOLD analysis project Ga0079223, IMG submission 75072) | Agricultural soil microbial communities from Utah to study Nitrogen management - Steer compost 2011 | ecosystem: Environmental > Terrestrial > Soil > Agricultural land | place: USA: Utah...
GAAGGGCGATAGCAAGAATAGCGACGGAACTAACTAATAGAGAAGTGCAATAACTGTACAGCTGAAAGAGATGGAAGAAATTAAAAGAAATCTAAGAAAAGAACGTATAGGCGTGGTAACCAGCAACAAAATGGACAAATCCATTGTAGTTGCAGAGGTTAAAAAAGTAAAACACCCTATGTACGGTAAGTACGTAACGAAAACTAAAAAGTACGTTGCGCACGATGAAACCAACAACTGCAACGAGGGAGATACCGTAAGAATTATGGAAACTCGTCCCTTGAGCAAGACCAAATGTTGGAGATTAGTAGAAATAATTGAAAGAGCGAAGTAATTATGTTACAACAAGAATCAAGACTTAAAGTCGCAGATAATACCGGTGCTAAGGAAGTCCTTTGCATCCGCGTTCTGGGCGGTACAAAAAGAAAATATGCTTCTATTGGCGACAAGATTGTAGTTTCTGTAAAAGAAGCTACTCCCAACGGAAACATTAAAAAAGGTGCCGTTTCAACTGCTGTTGTGGTGCGAACCATAAAAGAAGTTAGAAGACCCGACGGATCGTATATTCGTTTTGACGACAATGCTTGTGTCCTTTTGAACCCACAGGGCGAGATGAGAGGCACTAGAGTATTTGGTCCGGTAGCACGTGAGCTTCGCGACAAGCAATTTATGAAAATAGTATCATTGGCACCCGAGGTGCTTTAATATGAGAACCGAAATGGCAAAGCTTAAAATTAAATCAGGCGATACAGTAGTAGTTACCACCGGAGAGCACAAAGGCTCGGAAGGAAAGGTAATGAAAGTTTTCCTTGACAAAAACAAAGCAATCGTAGAGGGAGTAAATCTGGTCTCTAAACATGAGATACCTAGTGCTAACAACCCACAAGGGGGTATCACTAAAAGAGAAGCTCCTATTCATGTTTCCAACCTTGCCTTGGTAGATCCTAAATCAGGAAAACCAACCCGCGTAGGTTACAGAATGGAAGATGGAAAAAAAGTGCGATTTTCAAAACAATCGAATCAAGTAATATAGTTATGGGATATTCACCAAGACTTAAGGAAGAGTACAATAGCAGAGTGGTTAAGGCACTCACTGACGAATTTGGTTACAAAAACGTCATGCAGGTACCAAAATTGACCACTATTGTTGTTTCACGAGGAGTGGGTGCAGCAGTGGCAGACAAAAAACTTATCGACTATTCAGTAGATGAGTTTACCAAGATAACCGGGCAAAGAGCAATATCGACCCTGTCTAAAAAAGACGTTGCAAACTTTAAATTGCGAAAGGGAATGCCAATTGGCGTTAAAGTAACCTTACGCGGAGAACGTATGTACGAGTTTTTAGATCGATTGGTTACCTCGGCCTTACCTAGGGTTCGTGATTTCAATGGAATTAAGGCCACTGGTTTCGATGGACGAGGAAATTACTCTTTAGGAATCACCGAGCAAATTATCTTTCCTGAGATCGATATCGATAAGGTAAAGAAAATTGAAGGAATGAACATTACCTTCATTACTTCGGCTGAAACCGATAAAGAGGCTAAATCATTATTACAAGAATTGGGGTTACCCTTTAAAAAGAATTAAGAGATGGCTAAAGAATCAATGAAAGCCCGCGAGCGTAAAAGAGAAAGAACTGTAGCAAAATATGCAGCTAAGCGTAAAGCTTTACTCGAAGCTGAAGATTGGGTAGGATTACAGAAACTTCCTAGAAACGCTTCCCCAGTACGTTTGCACAACCGTTGCAAATTAACAGGGAGACCGCGAGGATATATGAGGACTTTTGGACTTTCACGTGTAACTTTCCGTGAGATGGCTAATCAAGGCCTAATTCCAGGAGTGCGTAAGGCATCTTGGTAAAAAAGGGCTGGAACGCGAAGTGTAGTTTACAATGTAGACGCATTGTTAATCGTGTACCGACCAAAACAAAAATATAAACTGGCTGTAGGTTTGGATCCGAATATTTCGGAATATCCAAAAACCACATCCGCAAACATTCATAAATGAATACAGATCCAATATCAGATTATCTAACGAGGATTAGAAATGCTGCAAAAGCTGGCCATCGCGTAGTAGAGATACCAGCGTCAAATCTTAAAAAGGAAATCACTAAGATCCTTTTTGACCAGGGCTATATTTTAAGCTACAAATTTGATGATGAAAGTACCCCTCAGGGAATCATCAAGATTGCCTTGAAATACAACAAGATTACAAAAGAGCCCGTAATCAAACAAATTCAAAGAATAAGTAAACCCGGTTTACGTAAATATGCGGGTTCAACAGAGCTTCCACGTGTTTTGAATGGCTTGGGTATTGCTATTGTTTCAACTTCTTCTGGAGTGATGACAGGAAAGCAAGCCAAGGAACAAAATGTTGGAGGTGAAGTACTGTGTTACGTTTACTAAAAAATAGACAAAGAAGATGTCAAGAATAGGTAAAAACCCGGTGGCCATTCCAGAAGGAGTTACGATAGATATTAAAGACAACGTAATTACCGTTAAAGGAAAATTAGGCGAGTTGACCCAAGAATATTCTGAGGTTAGCGTAAAAGTAGAAGACAATCATATTTTGGTTGAGCGTCCTTCAGACTCTAAAGATCACACTGCGAAGCACGGTCTGTACCGAGCTTTGATAAACAATATGGTAGAAGGCGTAAGCAAAGGATGGACCAAGGATCTAGAATTGGTAGGTGTGGGTTTCCGCGCTAGCAACCAAGGACAGAAATTGGATTTGGCCCTAGGCTATTCCCATAATATCGTTTTGGAGATTGCTCCAGAGGTAAAAGTGGAAACCATTTCCGATAAAGGAAAAAACCCAATCGTAAAACTTACTTCTCACGACAGACAATTGGTTGGTCAGGTAGCGGCCAAAATCCGCAGCTTCCGTAAGCCAGAACCGTACAAAGGAAAAGGTATCAAGTTTGTTGGGGAACAATTAAGAAGAAAAGCAGGTAAGTCTGCATAAAATTCTAATATTTAAGAAAAATGGCATTATCAAAATACGAAAGAAGAAAGCGCTTGCGCATGCGGATCAGAAAAACGGTAGAGGGCACAGAAAGTCGTCCACGTTTGGCTGTCTTCAGAAGTAATAAGGAAATTTACGCTCAAATTATTGATGACGTAAACGGAAAAACTATTACTGCTGCATCTTCAAGAGATAAAGACATAGACGCTTCAAAACTAAACAAGGTTGAAGCTGCAAAACTGGTAGGAAAAGCAATCGCTGACAAAGCGGTTAAGGCCGGTGTTGAAACCATCGCCTTTGACAGAGGCGGTTACCTGTATCACGGAAGAGTAAAATCATTAGCTGAAGGTGCACGCGAAGGTGGCCTTAAATTCTAAGTAGCATTATGTATCGAGATTATAAAAACATAGATTTAGTAAAACCAGGAGGTCTTGAATTGAAAGACCGTTTGGTAGGAGTACAACGTGTAACTAAAGTTACCAAAGGTGGTAGAACTTTTGGTTTTTCAGCTATTGTAGTTGTTGGAGACGAAAAAGGAGTGGTAGGTCAGGGCCTTGGAAAATCCAAGGATGTGGCCAGCGCCATTGCTAAGGCCATCGATGACGCCAAGAAAAACTTGGTTCGTATTCCTTTGAATAGAGTAACACTTCCTCACGAGCAAAAAGGAAAATATGGTGGTGCCCGTGTAAACCTAATTCCAGCCGCGCCCGGTACGGGTGTAATTGCTGGAGGCCCAGTACGTGCCGTACCTGATTCATTGGGCGTTCACGATGTACTATCAAAATCACAAGGGTCTTCAAACCCACATAACGTTGTTAAAGCTACTTTTGATGCACTTTTGCAATTGCGAAGCGCACAAAGCATTGCTGACCAACGTGGAATTTCACTTGAAAAAGTATTCAAAGGATAAATATCAGCGAGATGGCAAAAATAAGAGTAACTAAGGTTAAGAGCATTATAAAGCGTCCACAAAACCAAAAGAGAACCATGGAAGCCCTAGGTCTTCACAAAATGGGACAAACAGTGGAACACGAGGATACGCCAAGCATTCTTGGCATGATCAATAAAGTTAATCATTTGGTTTCAGTTGAAACCGTATAAGGAACACACGAAAAATGGATTTAAGTAACTTACAACCCGCCGCAGGATCGGCGCAAAACAAAGGCAAGCGAGTAGGTCGCGGACAAGGTTCCGGTAAAGGTGGTACTGCTGCCCGAGGACATAAGGGAGCAAAATCACGTTCGGGATATTCCAAGAAACTTGGATTTGAAGGTGGACAGATGCCCTTACAACGTCGTGTGCCAAAATTTGGTTTTACCAACATCAACCGAAAAGAATTCAAGGGAATCAATATTGACACTCTTCAACAATTAGTTGATGACAATAAGATTAAGGATACCGTTGACTTTGAAACCTTAGTTGGTTTGCGTCTTGCTGGAAAGAATGAGATGGTTAAGATTTTAGGAAGAGGAGAGATAAAGGCTAAACTGAAAGTATCTGCGCACAAGTTTACTGCCTCGGCAAAAGAAGCTATTGAGGCTGCCGGAGGCGAAGTAGTAACATTGTAACACAAGATAGGAATGAAATTTATCGAAACCTTAAAAAATGTTTGGAAGATAGAGGAGCTGCGCAATCGGATCCTACTTACCTTAGGAATGCTCTTGGTGTACCGTTTTGGAGCTCAAATAGTACTTCCGGGAATTGATGCCGATATGTTGGCATCATTCGCAGGCAAGTTTGATTCTGGTGGAATTGGCGGTTTACTCAATGCATTTACGGGCGGGGCTTTTGCCAATGCTTCCGTTTTTGCCTTGGGGATTATGCCTTATATCTCGGCATCTATTGTGGTGCAATTGATGCAAATTGCGGTACCTTACCTCCAGAAGTTACAGAAGGAAGGCGAGAGTGGCCGTAAAAAGATCAATCAAATAACAAGGTGGCTTACCATAGGTATCTGTTTGGTTCAAGCGCCAAGTTATCTTGCCGGACTCCCAGCTATGGGTGTTCCAGCAGAGGCTTTTATAATGGGCCAGAGCGTTATGTTCTATGTGTCGTCAGTCATAATACTGGTTACCGGAACTATTTTCGCAATGTGGCTGGGAGAGAAAATTACTGACAAAGGTGTTGGGAACGGGATATCTATCCTTATTATGGTTGGAATCATCGCACGACTTCCACAGTCATTCGCACAGGAATTTGTTTCCAGAGTTGTAGAATCGACTGGTGGATTGATTATGATTCTTATTGAATTGGTGCTTTGGTTTGTAATTATTTTACTGTCTATTATGTTAGTAATGGCGGTAAGAAAAATACCTGTGCAGTATGCAAGACGTACGGCTAGTGGTGGTTTTGAAAAGAATATCTTTGGAGCACGTCAATTTATTCCTTTAAAGCTGAATGCTTCCGGAGTAATGCCTATCATTTTTGCACAAGCAATTATGTTTGTGCCTTCTGCGGTAGCAGGACTTTCGGATAGCGAATTTGCTCAAGGAATTCAAGCGACTTTCAGTGATATTTTTGGATTATGGTATAATGTGGTATTTGCGGTGCTGATCATCATTTTTACCTACTTCTATACAGCAATCACTGTACCTACCAATAAAATGGCGGATGACCTTAAACGAAGTGGCGGGTTTATTCCAGGGATAAAACCAGGAACACAAACTGCAGAATATTTAGATAAAATCATGTCGCAGATAACCTTACCAGGTTCTGTCTTCTTGGCTTTGATCGCAATTTTCCCAGCATTCGTGGTAAAGTTGATGAATATTCAGCAAGGCTGGGCACTCTTCTACGGAGGAACGTCGCTTTTAATTATGGTTGGTGTGGCAATTGACACCATGCAACAAATCAACTCCTATTTATTGAACCGCCATTATGATGGTTTAATGAAGAGTGGTAAAAATAGAAAAGCAGTAGCTTAAATTGAGAGTAGTAGATAAAGAGTAGTAAATACTACCGATTTTATACTACGAACTAAAAGACTTAAAAAGAATGGCAAAACAAAGTGCAATAGAACAGGATGGAAGTATAGTGGAAGCATTGTCAAACGCGATGTTCCGTGTTGAATTGGAAAATGGACACGTAGTAACAGCCCACATCAGCGGAAAGATGCGTATGCACTATATTAAGTTATTGCCAGGTGACAAAGTGAAACTGGAAATGAGTCCGTACGATTTAACTAAGGCAAGAATAACCTATAGATACTAATCTCGATAGCTATCGGGAGGAACCTCAAGGTTCTTTGAATACTAATATTTAATCGAGATGAGATGTATAAATTCCATCTCACCTTTTAAAAACAAAAATAGAACACAGATGAAAGTAAGAGCATCCGTAAAGAAAAGAAGTGCCGACTGCAAGATTGTTCGCAGAAACGGTAGATTATATGTAATTAACAAAAAGAACCCAAGGTTCAAACAAAGACAAGGATAAGTTATGGCAAGAATCGCAGGTGTAGATATCCCAAAGCACAAAAGGGGTGTAATCGCGTTAACGTATATCTTCGGAATCGGCTTAAGTCGAGCCCAAGATATTCTGAAAAAAGCCGGAGTTGACGAAGACAAAAAAGTAAGCGAGTGGAACGATGATGAAATCGGGGCTATTCGTGAAGCTACAGGGTCTTTCAAAATCGAAGGTGAATTACGTAGTGAAGTTCAATTAAGCATTAAACGCTTAATGGATATTGGTTGTTACAGAGGAATTCGTCACAGGTCTGGTCTTCCATTAAGAGGACAACGGACTAAGAATAACTCTAGAACGAGAAAAGGAAAACGTAAAACAGTCGCTAACAAGAAAAAAGTGACTAAATAAAACCTAAGGTTATGGCAAAGACAAGTCAAAAAACTACAAAATCAGTTAAAAAACGCAAGGTTAGTGTTGAATCAACTGGAGAAGCGCATATTACTGCTTCCTTCAACAACATTATCGTTTCGTTGACAAATAAAAACGGCGACGTTATCTCCTGGTCATCGGCGGGGAAGATGGGTTTCCGTGGCTCTAAGAAAAACACTCCTTATGCTGCCCAATTGGCATCAGAAGATTGCGCTAAAGTTGCTCATGATGCAGGTTTGCGCAAGGTAAAAGTGTATGTAAAAGGTCCAGGGAATGGAAGAGAATCGGCAATTCGATCTCTACATAACGCAGGAATCGAAGTAACCGAGATCATCGACGTTACTCCTTTGCCGCACAACGGATGTCGTCCACCAAAACGTCGTCGCGTATAATTTATAAAAAATGTAGGCGTGCGATTTCTCGTGCGCCTACCAATAATATAAACCAAAGGATAAATTAAGACCTTAATTTGGTTTCATTCACAAACAAATACCTAAAAAATGGCAAGATATACTGGTCCAAAAACTAAAATCGCCCGTAAATTCGGGGAAGCAATCTTCGGGGATGACAAATCTTTCGAGAAAAGAAACTATCCTCCTGGACAGCACGGAAACGCGCGTCGCCGTGGTAAAAAATCTGAATACGCAATACAGCTGGCTGAAAAGCAAAAAGCAAAGTATACCTATGGTATCTTAGAGCGTCAGTTCAGAAACATGTTTAAAAAATCAACTGGTGCCCCGGGAATTACCGGAGAGGTATTGCTTCAATTGTGCGAGTCACGTTTGGACAATGTGGTCTACCGAATGGGGATTTCACCAACGCGTGCAGGAGCTAGACAATTGGTTTCGCACCAACATATCACCGTTAATGGTGAAAAAGTTAACATCCCTTCTTATCAATTAAGACCTGGAGATGTGGTGGCTGTTAGGGAGAAATCAAAATCTCTTGGAACAATCAACGATTCGTTAGAAAGCACTAGCCGTGTTTACGAATGGATTACTTGGAACGGCGAGAAAAAGGAAGGAACTTTTGTTTCTATTCCAGAGCGTATCCAAATCCCTGAAAACATCAACGAACAGTTGATTGTTGAATTATATTCTAAGTAATAAAAACAAAGAAAGTCAATTATGGCAGTATTTATTTTTCAGAAGCCTGATAAAGTTATAATGTTAAATTCTACCGATTTCGAAGGGAAATTTGAATTTCGCCCTTTGGAACCAGGCTACGGACTTACCATTGGTAATGCTTTAAGACGGGTATTACTTTCCTCTTTGGAAGGTTTTGCCATTACTTCGGTTCGAATTGAAGGAGTGGATCACGAATTCTCGACTATTGCGGGAGTTGTTGAGGACGTTACCGAAATTATTTTAAATCTTAAACAAGTTCGCTTCAAGAGACAAATCGACGATATAGATAACGAAACCGTTACTATCTCAGTTTCCGGTGGCGAGCAGTTAAAGGCGGGTGATTTCCAAAAATTTATTTCAGGTTTTCAAGTTTTGAATCCTGAATTGGTTATTTGCAATATGGATCCGAAAGTGAGTCTTAATTTTGAGATCACTATTGAAAAAGGGCGTGGATATGTTCCTGCCGAAGAAAACAAAAAAGCAAACGCAGCATTAGGTACTATCTTTACTGACTCTATTTTCACACCCATTAAGAATGTGAAGTACAGTATTGAGAACTTCCGTGTAGAGCAAAAGACCGATTATGAAAAATTGGTTTTTGAAATACTTACAGACGGTTCTATCAATCCTAAAGATGCTTTGACCGAGGCTGCAAAGACATTGATCCACCACTTTATGCTATTCAGTGATGAGCGCATTACTTTGGAGGCCGATGAAATTGCACAAACTGAAACCTATGATGAAGAGTCTCTTCACATGCGTCAGCTTCTTAAAACAAAATTAGTCGATATGGATCTTTCGGTTCGCGCGCTAAACTGTTTGAAAGCTGCAGAGGTTGATACCTTGGGCGATTTAGTTGCTTACAATAAAAGTGACTTGATGAAATTCCGAAACTTTGGTAAAAAATCCCTTACGGAACTTGAAGAAGTTGTGGGAGGAAAAGGCCTTGACTTCGGAATGGATCTTTCAAAATACAAATTGGATAAAGACTAATTAAGTCTTTAGACCTGCCTGCCGGCAGGCATGTTTTAGACGTGAGATGTACAACAACATCTCATGTCCAAAATTTAAAATATTACAACTATCAATAACGTCATATTTTGCTCCTCAGAATGAGTTGTAGCAAGATGATGATTAAACCCTAAAAAATGTCATGAGACACGGAAAGAAACACAATCACTTAGGAAGAAAAACCGCCCATAGACACGCAATGTTGGCCAATATGGCGAACTCGCTTATAGAGCACAAAAGAATCAACACTACTGTTGCGAAAGCGAAAGCTTTAAAGCAGTTTGTTGAGCCATTGGTAACCAAGTCTAAGGATGATACTACGCACAACCGTCGTTTGGTTTTTGCAAAATTGCGTCAAAAGGAAGCTGTTGCAGAACTTTTCAGAACCGTTGCGCCAAAGGTTGGTGATCGACCAGGAGGATATACCCGAATTATTAAATTGGGTAACCGTCTAGGTGATAACGCTGATATGGCAATGATAGAGCTTGTTGATTTCAACGAACTTTACAACGCTGGAAAAGCTACCAAGAAGAAAACTACTCGTAGAAGTCATCGTGGAAGTGGATCAGGAACTGAAGCTGCCACCGCAGCACCTGCTGCAAAAGCCGCACCAGCCAAAGCTGATAAAGAAGCTAAGAAAGAAGAGGAATAAATGAATTCCGTTTCAATAAATAACAAAGGGATAAGCGGTTTCGTTTATCCCTTTTTTTTATGCTATTTTTGCAAAAGAATTTTGAGAAAACTAAATTGTCACCCTGAGCTTGTCGAAGGGTTGAAATCCTTCAAACAATGAAATATCAAACAAGAAAAAAAGCCTTTATATTATTGGCAGATGGAACCATTTTTCACGGCAAATCAGTCGGAAATAAAGAAGGCACAGCTTTCGGCGAAGTTTGTTTTAACACGGGTATGACCGGCTATGAAGAAATTTTTACCGACCCCTCATACCATGGGCAGATTATGGTGGCAACCACTGCTCATATCGGAAACTACGGGATAACAAATGAGGAAATTGAATCAGAAGGAATAAAGGTTGCTGGGTTGGTGGTAAGAAATTTCAGTTATCACTATTCTCGTCCTGGGGCAGATGGATCTTTGGAAGAGTTTTTAAATAAGAATAATTTACTCGCCATCAGCGATGTGGACACACGTGCTTTGGTAAACTATATTCGCGATAACGGTGCGATGAACGCCGTAATTTCAACGGAGGTTGACAACATTGAACATCTTAAAGAGCAATTGGCGAAAGTGCCAAATATGGACGGCTTGGAACTCGCATCAAAAGTTTCGACCAAGGAGCCATATTTCTACGGAAAGGAAAATGCTAAATACAAAATTGCCGCTTTGGATCTGGGAATCAAAAAGAATATTCTTAGAAGTTTTGCCGCTCGCGATTGCTATGTAAAAGTATTCCCATTCAACACTTCATTTGCTGAAATGGCATCTTTTAATCCTGACGGATATTTTATTTCCAATGGACCGGGCGATCCCGAACCTCTTGAAAGTGCCAAAGATGTTGTAAAAGCTATTTTGGATAAAGAAATCCCAATGTTTGGCATTTGTCTGGGGCATCAACTCTTGGCCTTGGCAAACGGAATTTCTACATATAAAATGCACAATGGACACCGTGGAATAAATCATCCGGTGAAGAATTTGATTACCGGCAAGGGTGAAATTACTTCACAAAATCACGGCTTTGCCATTAATCGGGAAGAGGCAGAAGCCAACCCAAATATTGAAATAACCCACGTTCATTTAAATGATCATACAGTAGCGGGTATGAAGGTTAAAAATAAACCAGCTTTTTCAGTCCAGTATCATCCTGAGGCTAGCCCTGGGCCACATGATTCTATCTATCTATTTGATCAGTTTATAGAAATGATTGAAAAGCATAAACTTCAAACGGTATAATAAGAGCGTCCAAAAACCTTATGGATTGCCAATTGATTTTTAGCCCTAGGAATATATAATAGAGATAATAATTAAGAATAACTCAATGAGCATTATAATAAACATCACCGCCCGACAAATTTTCGATTCCAGAGGAAATCCGACAGTAGAAGTAGACGTCCTTACTGAAAATGGGTTTATGGGCAGGGCAGCAGTTCCTTCAGGAGCATCAACTGGAGAGCACGAAGCTGTAGAGCTTCGCGATGGGGGAAAGAATTATATGGGCAAAGGTGTATTAAAAGCCGTTGCCAACGTAAACGAAAAAATAGCGCTAGCTCTTTTGGGAGTTTCTGTTTTTGAGCAAGAAGTAATCGATAAAACTATGATTGATCTTGACGGCACAAAAAATAAGGCTAACCTTGGAGCCAATGCCATTCTTGGAGTTTCCTTGGCTTGTGCAAAAGCGGCAGCCAATGAATTGGGAATGCCTCTATACCGTTATGTAGGTGGTGTGAGCGCCAAAACCCTTCCGGTGCCTATGATGAACATAATTAACGGTGGTTCCCACAGTGATGCGCCCATAGCTTTTCAGGAATTCATGATAATGCCGATTAAAGCTAAAAACTTTAGTCACGCCATGCAGATGGGCTCTGAGATTTTCCATCATTTGAAACAAGTTTTGCGCGATCGAGGTTTGAGTACAGCCGTGGGGGATGAAGGCGGTTTTGCACCTGGTTTGGATGGAACTGAGGATGCTTTGGACACTATTGCAAAAGCAACCAAAAAAGCCGGTTATAAATTGGGGGAAGAAATTGTGATAGCTCTGGATTGTGCAGCTGCGGAATTCTATGTGAAGAAGAAATACGATTACAGCAAATATGAAGGAGACAAAGGAAAAGTACGAACTTCAAAAGAGCAGGCCGATTATTTAGCAGAACTCTGTGAGAAATACCCTATTGGTTCAATAGAAGATGGTATGGACGAAAATGATTGGGAAGGTTGGAAATATTTAACCGAAAAAATTGGGCACAAAGTGCAATTGGTGGGCGACGACCTTTTTGTTACTAATGTAGAGCGACTTTCACGAGGTATCTCGGAAAATATAGCCAATTCTATCCTTATAAAAGTAAATCAGATAGGAACTTTGTCCGAAACTATTGCCGCGGTGAATATGGCACATAATGCTGGTTACACTTCAGTAATGAGTCACCGGAGCGGGGAGACGGAGGATTATACTATTGCTGACTTGGCCGTGGCGTTAAATTGCGGACAAATCAAGACCGGCTCGGCATCCCGAAGCGATCGCATGGCCAAGTATAACCAATTGCTCCGAATTGAGGAACAACTGGGAGATGTGGCTTATTTTCCACAAGAAAAAGCTTTTAAAGTTTCAATTTAAAAATCGATTGAATTTTAGCGAAGTCAAATTCTTTTGATTTTATAAATTTCTAAAGGTTGAATGGCACTATTTAGGCTTTATTTAACCCAAGATAGTAAGGTGATTTCAAGGAAATCGACTAAGATTTTGTAAATTAGCATTTCTGAGAAAAATTTAAAAATATATATATTTTATGGCAAAACTGGCGACCCTCGAGATAGATGGTAAAAAATATGAACTTCCGGTTGTTGAAGGAACCGAGAATGAAATTGGAATAGAAATAAAGAACCTTCGAGTCGATACTGGCGGGGTTGTAACCTTGGATCCGGGTTATAAAAATACCGGAGCTTGTGAAAGTGCTATTACTTTTTTGGATGGCGAAAAAGGAGTATTGCGCTATCGCGGATACGCTATTGAAGAGCTCGCAGAAAAAGCTCATTTTCTAGAGGTTTGTTATCTCCTTATTTTTGGTGAATTGCCAACAGAGCCACAACTCAAAAAATTTCATACAGACATTAAAGCACAATCCCACGTTGATGAGGATGTGAAAAAAATATTGGATGGTTTTCCGAAGTCTGCACACCCAATGGGAGTGTTGTCTTCTTTGACCTCTGCCCTAGTAGCCTTTAACCCTTCATCGGTAAATGTTGATAGCGAAGAGGATATGTATAAGGCTATTGTAAAAATTCTTGGAAAGTTTCCAGTTTTAACCGCTTGGACTTATAGAAAGCGAATGGGGCTTCCGCTAGATTACGGGGGTGATTCACTTGGGTATGTGGACAACTTCATAAAAATGATGTTCAAAAATCCAAGTGGCGAGTATATTACCAATGAAACTATTTTGTCGGCGCTTGATAAATTGCTGATCCTTCATGCGGATCACGAGCAAAACTGCTCCACTTCTACCGTGCGTATGGTTGGATCATCACACGCGGGACTTTTTATTTCTATTTCAGCTGGAATCGCGGCTCTTTGGGGCCCACTTCACGGAGGTGCCAACCAAGCTGTAATTGAAATGTTGGAAGAAATTCAAGCCGATGGAGGCGATACCAAAAAGTTTATGGCCAAAGCAAAGGATAAAAATGATCCTTTCCGCCTGATGGGCTTCGGACACCGAGTTTACAAAAATTTTGATCCTCGTGCCAAAATAATAAAAAAAGCAGCCGATAGTGTTCTGGAGAATTTGGGAATAGAAGATGATATCTTGGATATTGCCAAAGCTTTGGAAAAAGAAGCACTGGAAGATCCATATTTCGTAGAGAGAAAATTATATCCCAATGTGGATTTCTATTCGGGTATTATATACCGCGCTTTGGGAATTCCAGTGGAAATGTTCACTCCTATGTTTGCCCTTGGACGATTGCCGGGATGGATTGCACAATGGAGAGAAATGAGGCTTAACAAAGAACCAATAGGACGTCCTCGCCAAATCTATATAGGTGAGACTCTACGGAACTTTGTTCCCGTGGAAAAAAGGTAATAAGCAAATTTTACTATATCTGAAAGCACTTCGCCATCGGGGTGCTTTTTCTATATCTACTTTATGATCAAATTAAACATTAACGACGAAATTTCACGTTTACGAGCGGTTATTCTTGGAAGAGCAGACAGCAATGGCCCGGTTCCGAAATTGGAGGACGCATACGATCCAAAATCAGCCGAGCATATAAAAGCCGGAACCTATCCAAAGGACGAGGATATGGTTAAGGAGATGGATGCTGTGGCAGCAGTATTCAAAAAATATGATGTCAAAGTTTATCGCCCGCATTCCATTAAGGATTATAACCAGATATTTTCGAGAGACATCGCTTTTGTGATAGAAGATAAATTTATAATCGCAAATATTCTGGACGATAGGTCTATGGAGATAGAAGCCATAGAACATGTGATGAAGGAAATTGACCCGTCAAAGATTATCGAGTTTCCTGAAAATGCCCATATTGAAGGAGGCGATGTGATGCCTTGGGGAGACTATATTTTCGTGGGAACATATTACGGCGATGATTATTCAAAATATATCACCGCCCGAACTAATATGAAGGCCGTGATGCATCTTCAAAAGCTTTTTCCCCATAAGAAAGTAAAATCTTTCAGCCTTCGAAAAAGCAATACTGTTGCCGATGAGAATGCACTTCATTTGGACTGCTGTTTTCAGCCATTGGGCAAAGGAAAGGCTATTATACACAAAGAAAGCTTTTTAATAGAAGAGGAATATCAATGGTTGGTAGATTTTTTTGGAAAGGAGAACTGCTTCCATATAGACAAAAGAGAAATGTATAATATGAACAGTAATATTTTCTCCATTTCTCCCGAGGTTGTTATTTCAGAAAAAAACTTCACCCGCTTAAACACCTGGTTACGAGAACAAGGTTTTACCGTAGAGGAAGTTCCTTATGCCGAAATTGCCAAACAAGAAGGATTGCTTCGTTGTACTACTATGCCTTTGGTGAGGCTCTAAGTCTCGGATAAAATTCTAATTCTTTTTTATATTACAAAAGTTTTCCTGCGAGAAAGAAAGCTGCAATTGAAAAATATATAATAATCCCCGTCACATCCACCAGGGTTGCCACAAATGGTGCGGAGGCGGTGGCAGGATCGAGATTGACCTTTCTTAAGACAAAGGGGATTAGCGCGCCTGCAAGGGTCCCCCATAATACTATAAAAACAAGGGAAACGGATACACTCAAAGCTACATACAGCCAAAATTCCCCATAGCTATAAATTCCGGCCCATTGCCATAGAAAAATCCTTCCAAAACCAATCACCCCTAGAATAGTTCCTAGCATAAGACCTGACAAAAGTTCTTTCTTCATAACATACCACCAATCCTTCAGCTTTAATTCTTTTAGGGCCATTGCTCGAATAACCAAGGAAGCAGCTTGCGATCCAGAGTTACCTCCACTCGAAATAATCAAAGGGACAAACAATGCCAAAACCACGGCTTTTTCTATTTCTCCTTCAAAGAATCCCATTGCCGATGCGGTGAGCATTTCTCCAAAAAATAAGATAACCAACCAACCAGCTCGTTTTTTCACCAATTCCATTAAAGAAGATTGAGTGTAGGACATATCTAAACCTTCTGTACCTCCGAATTTATGGATGTCTTCTGTGGTTTGCTCTTTTATTCTATCCAGAATATCGTCAAAAGTCACTATCCCGACCAAAACCCCACCTTCAGTAATTATTGGTAGAGCCGAACGATCGTATTTGTCAAAAATATCAAGGGCTTCCTCAACGGGCGTGGTCGCGACAATAGCGGTAACGTGGGCATCCATTAAATCTGATATTTCAGTAGTAGGTTCAGCCATAAGTAACTGCCCAATTCGCAAGTCATCGATAAGTATATTGTTTTCGTCCACCACGTAAACAAAATTTAGAGTCTCCGCCTTCTTGCCCACTTTTTTAATATGTGCTAAGACTTCACCCACCGTTTTATTCGGCCTTGTTTGTATGTAGTGAGGGGTCATCAACCTGGCAATACTGTCTTTTTCATAACCGATAAGATTAAGGGCAATTTCTCTTTCCTCGGGATTCAAAAGATTTATAGATGTCTTTATTAGGTGGTCGGGAAAGTTTTCAAACAGCTTGGTTCTGTTGTCAGGTTCCAAGTTGTTTAAAACCTCAGATAGTTCTTTATTTCCAAGACCTTTAATGATTTCAATTTGAATCTTTGGGTTTAAAAACCGGAATACCTGAGTTTTTCTGTCCGACGGGAGCATCAAAAAGGATATGTTCCTCTCCCGGTTTTCTAAATCGGTTAATTGCTCAGCAATATCTGCGGGATGTTGGTTTTGAAAACTTACCATGTTTGATGTTTTTATTTTATTATAATTGAAAAAAGTGTTTAGAGTTGCTATGGAATACATCCTCTCTAAACACGGCAATAAATTTACAGATTATTGTTGAGATGGATATCGCTTTGAACTATGGCAGAATCGCCAAATATTCAATCATTTCTATTTATGTTATAAATTTAAGAGAAGGGAAGTGCCATTTGAAGGTTGCCTTCTATAATTTTTTTTGGCATCGATAATTTATTGAGAAATTCCTTTGAATTGTGATTTATCTAGAAAAATAAAATCCAATCGTTTTATAATTTTAAAAGTCTCTAAATTCTTATTTAACAAAAAAACGCCCCCTTCTTTCACAAAAAATTAGTAAACTTGGGGTCTTAAAATTTTAACATTTTGAAAAGATTAAACTCCCTTGCTTTCTTACTGTTATTTTTAACAGCTTTACCCTCTCTTACTGCCCAGCATAAAAATATAACTCTCGAAGAAATTTGGGGTGGCGCCTTTCGTACAGAAGGTTTAGATGTGTTGCGATCCCTTAAAAACGGAAAGGAATACGCGGTTCTAAATAACGATAGGCAGACAAAAGCGTCTACCGTTGATGTCTACGATTATAAAACTGGGCAAAAAGTTAGAACGTTATTGAACACTGCCGATCTTAAGGGGATAAGCCATGTGATTTCCTATGAACTTAATGAAGACGAATCAAAGATGCTTATTTCAACCGAGCGTGAGCAAATTTATCGTCGTTCATCCTTGGGATCATATTATGTTTATGATATAAAAACCAAGAATTTCAACTTGGTTGCCACTCATAAGATTCAAGAACCAACTTTTAGCAATGACGGTAGCAAAATTGCTTATGGTTTTGAAAACAATCTTTATATAAAAGATTTGCAATCGGGTGAGACAAAACAAATTACTTCTGATGGCAAAAAGAATAGCATTATCAATGGTATAACGGATTGGGTTTATGAAGAAGAATTTGCCTTTGTACGCGCTTTTGAGTGGAGTTTAAAGGGCGATAAACTAGCCTATATTAAATTTGATGAAACCGATGTGCCAGAATTTAATATGGACATTTACGGCAAGGAACTCTATCCTTCGGCCGATACTTTTAAATATCCAAAAGCGGGGGAAAACAACTCAGAGGTCTCCTTATGGATTTACGAACTTAGTACAGGTAAGGAATCACAAATCAATCTTTCCGAATACAACAGTTACTACATTCCGCGGTTGCTTTGGACAAAGGAAAACGATATTCTGAGCGTACAGCTTACTAATAGGCATCAAAACGCAATAGATCTTGTTTTTGTGAATGCTGCCAACAATACTTCCAAATTGATTTTGGAAGAAAAAGACGATGCTTATGTAGATGTTACAGACAATCTCACTTTTTTAAACAATAATACTTTTTTCTGGACAAGCGAAAAGGATGGGTGGAACCATATATATCAATTCGATAAAAACGGAAAACAGATTTCTCAGGTAACAAAGGGGCCTTGGGAAGTAACTCGTTTTTATGGCTTTGATCAAAATACTGGTCGGGTTTACTATCAAAGCACCGAAAATGGAAATATAAACCGTGATGTGTACAGTGTTTTGCCTTCGGGAAAAAACAAGGTGCGACTAACCCAGCAAACTGGAACAAATAGTGCTTCCTTTAGCGCTGATTACACATATTTTATCAATACCTTTTCCAATGTTGAAACGCCATATGTCTATACTCTTTGTGAAGCGAAGAGTGGGAAGGTACTCAGGGAAATAAAGAACAATACCCAATTAAAGAATCGTTTGGCTTCGTATAAAATTTCTCCAAAAGAATTCTCAACTATTCACATCAATGGGGAGGACTTGAATATGTATATGATCAAGCCTTTGGATTTTGACGAAAACAAACAATATCCACTTTTTATGTATCAATATTCCGGCCCGGGATCGCAAACGGTTTCCAACAGCTGGTTGGGAGCTAATGATTATTGGCATGAAATCCTGGCCAATGAACTTGGTGTTATTGTAGTTTGTGTGGATGGTCGTGGCACAGGTTTTAAGGGAAGGGATTTTAAAAAGATGACTCAAAAAGAATTGGGTAAATATGAAGTTGAGGATCAAGTAGCCGCAGCTAAAAAACTAAGTGAATTGCCATATATAGACGCGAATAGAACAGGAATTTGGGGATGGAGCTATGGCGGATTTATGTCGGCCAACTGTTTGTTTCAGGCGCCCGATGTTTTTGAAATGGCTATTGCCATTGCCCCTGTTACAAGCTGGAGATTCTATGACACCATTTATACCGAACGCTATATGCAAACTCCTCAAGAAAACCCTAGCGGTTACGATGAGAATTCCCCGAATTCGCACGTGAAAGGTTTGCGAGGTGAATTTTTATTGGTACATGGAAGTTCCGATGATAATGTTCACGTACAAAATACTATGCGCCTAGTGGATGACTTAGTGCAGGCCAATAAAAAGTTTGATTGGCGAATCTATCCCGATAAAAATCACGGGATCTACGGAGGAAATACTCGCTTGCATTTATATACTTTAATGACAGAATTTATTAAAAAGAACTTATAAGAAACTCCTTTGAATCTATGACTAAAGAAAACGATCCTCAGTTAATTGCGCATCTCGCTCGAAAAGGTGTAGACGACAAAATGGTAATGGGGCATCCTGCGGGCCTTTTTATCTTGTTTTTCACTGAAATGTGGGAACGATTCAGTTATTACGGAATGCGTGCTTTATTAACAGTATTCTTGATAACAGAAATTGGCAGAGGCGGATGGGAATGGACCAATGCTGATGCTATGCAGCTGTATTCTTGGTACACTGGGTTGGTTTATTTAACTCCACTTCTTGGGGGGATTATAGCCGATAAATTTACAGGATTTAGAAAGGCCATCTTATTGGGTGCCTTGATTATGACTTTGGGGCATGCTTCCATGGCACTAGAGCTGGTCAGTCCCACTTTCTTTTATATTGGACTTGCATTTATGATTTTAGGAAATGGAATGTTTAAGCCAAATATTTCTTCAATGGTTGGAAACTTATATCCAGATTCAAGTTCTAAAAAGGATGCGGGTTATACTATTTTTTATATGGGTATTAATGCTGGGGCATTTTTAGGAATGTTGTTGTGTGGATATATCGGAGAAAAAGTAGGATGGCATTACGGATTTGGCTTAGCAGGAGTGTTTATGTTGTTCGGGATGTTGCAATTCTATTTTGGACAGAAAATTTTCGGAATAATAGGTCTAGAACCCAAAAGGCTAATTCCTACGGATATAGAGGAAATCACAGACGATTCCGATGAAAAGGAGCCAGCTGCACACATTGTGAGAGATCGATTAGTAGTTGTTGGTGTTCTAATGGTGGCCAGTATGTTTTTCTTCTTTGCCTTTGAACAAGCAGGAGGATCCATGACTATTTTTGCCAAGGACTATACCCAAAGAGTTCTTGAAGGAAATACCGGAACAATTTTTAAATGGGTGGATGCAATTTTGACTATTTTCCCAATTTTAATCGTTACCTGGGTTCTTTACGGTTTAGGAAAGAAAATTTATGCTGCGTATCCGTTGACCATTATCTTTACCGCAATTTCGTTTATAATTATATGGGTTTTGGGTATTTGGAAGGTTTATAGAGAATTTAGTTTGGAGCATACAGAAGTTACTGTTTCTTGGTTCCAGATTCTGAACTCCTTCTTTATAATCACCCTAGCATCCTCTTTTAGTAAATTATGGGAAAAAGTTTGGAATCCGTCCGGCCCTGTAAAGTTTGCTATGGGATTGGCTTTAGTAGGAATTGGGTTCATTGTTCTATCACTCGGTGCAAGTAGTATCCCACAAGGCGCACGAACAGCGTCTGTAAGTATGATTTAGTTGATATTGGCATATTTCTTCCATACAACAGGGGAATTATGCTTGTCGCCAGTGGGCTTATCTTATGTTTCTAAATTATCTCCTAAACGGTTGGCAGGATTGTTATTCGGGCTTTGGTTTACAGCTTCTGCGATAGCCAACTTTATCGCTGGACAGACAGGATCGTATATTGATAAAATATCAGAAACTTACTCAATGTCCACATTTTTCTTAATCATTGCAGCCATACCAATGTTTGCAGCGGTGATACTATTGATAATGAATCCGAAATTAAAGAAAATGATGCATGGAATTCGTTAAAGACTTGCTTTAAGTTCTATTCGAATTTTAAATTAAAATATTATGAATAACGCTTCCATAAAACACAGAGAATTATTCGGACATCCGGTTGGATTATATGTTTTGTTCTTTACTGAAATGTGGGAGCGTTTTTCATTTTATGGGATGAAGGCATTGCTGCTTTTTTATCTCACGCGTTATCATTTGTTTTCAGACAGCGACGGATATCTTCTTCTGGGGAGTTATGCTGCCTTAGTGTATTCTATGCCAGTTTTGGGTGGATATATTGCCGATAAATATATTGGCTTTCGCAAAGCTATTATCTTCGGTGCTATTTTGTTGGTGCTGGGCCACATGGGAATGGCCTATGAAGGTCATGAGGCTACTATGGTAGATGGAATCATTCAACGAGATACAGGAGCATTGCAAGTCTTTTACTTTTCACTCGCCCTAATTGTCATGGGTGTAGGTTTCTTAAAGTCGAACATCTCTTCTATTGTAGGGGAGCTTTATTCCGTAAACGATCCAAGGCGCGATTCTGGATTTACCATATTCTATATGGGAATCAATGTAGGCGCTCTTTTGGCTACCATTATATGTGTTTACTTAGGTGAAGAATACGGTTGGGGCTATGGATTTGGAGCAGCTGGAATTGGAATGTTCTTGGGATTAATCGTTTTTATATTCGGAAGACCTTATTTAGAAGGAAAAGGAGAATCGTTAAGTCCGGATATTATAAATCAAAGAAAATTTGGAATAAAAATCGAACATTGGATTTATATCCTAGCATCTCTTGGAACTTTTATAGTATGGCAAATGATTCAAAGTCATTCGGTGGTCCAAACCATTCTAATGGTTGCTGGTGCAGGATCTCTGGCTTATATTATTTATTATTCGGTTAAATTCTTGGATAAAGTGGCTAGGGAAAGATTAATCGCCTTGACCATTCTTATTTTATTCACTATTGTTTTCTGGGCTCTTTATGAACAGGCATATATGTCTTTGAATCTATTTGCGGAGCGTATTATTGATCTCAACGTTTTTGGATATGAGCTGAAGCCCGGTTGGTTTTTGGGCCTGAATGCATTCTTTATTATCACCTTGGCCATTCCTTTTGCAAGACTTTGGGTTTGGCTGGACAAGAAAAAATTAAATCCCAGCACCTCATATAAATTTGCATATGCCTTGATACTTGTAGGTCTCGGATTTGGCGCCCTTGTTTTGGGAGGTCAATTGTCTGGCGAAGCGGGGAAAGTTGCTTATTATTGGCTTGTTATTGCCTATCTCCTTCACACTTGTGGCGAATTATCCTTATCGCCAATCGGATTATCGGTTGTCACAAAGCTATCGCCAGCAAAAATTGTCGGATTTATGATGGGCGTTTGGTTTTTGGCCACAGCAAGTTCAGAGTTTATAGCGGCAATGGTTTCGGATATGGCCAGTGTTGGCCTTGAGGATAGGGGTAATTTCATTTTAGTAAAAGCAGGATATATCGATCTTTATGGATACTTATTTTATGCAGGAATAGCCAGTGGATTAATTCTCATTCTTCTGACGCCCTTCATTAGAAAACTTATGCACGGAGTAAAATAACTAATCTGGATTTTTAATCTTTGGTTTAAAAGAATCCTAATAATTTTAAAATTTTAAAACAATCCCTATGAACACCGATATTGAAAATTTATTTAAAGACACTGTTTTAGGACATCCTGTCGGGCTCTTTATCCTTTTCTTTACAGAAATGTGGGAGCGTTTTTCCTTTTATGGAATGCGTATTCTTTTAATTCTGTTCCTGACTGCGCCTTTAATGAGTGATAATCCTGGCTGGGATTGGCCCCGGGAACACGCACTTGCCCTAATAGGTACGTATGCTTCGCTCCTATATTTAACACCCATTATTGGAGGCTGGATTGCAGATAAATTCACGGGATATAGAATTGCCGTAGTTATAGGCTGTATCATTATGACCTTGGGGCACGCTGCTATGGCGATGGAAACAACTCCTTCTTTTTATATGGGCTTGGCTCTTTTGGTTATAGGAACTGGATTCTTTAAGCCGAATATTACGTCTATCATTTCTGAAATGTACAAGACAAGAGAGTCTAAAAAAGATGGCGCATACACTATTTTCTATATGGGTGTAAATGCTGGAGCTTTCTTTGGAATGATGCTTTGTGGTTACTTAGCTGAAAATTACGGTTGGGCATACGGTTTCGGATTAGCTGGAATCTTTATGTTTTTGGGGATGCTTCAATTTTTATTAGCTCATAAAATCTTTGGAAAAATAGGTGACAAACCAGGTAGAAAAGTAGATGTTGTTATTCTTGCTGATGAGAGGGATGAAACGCCTGCGGAAGTGGAGGAAGAAATAACGGCGGCTATAAAGCTAAATCCATTTACGACTTTTGATTATATTTTAATCGTGTTATCTTCCATAGGTGGGTTACTTTATCTTTTTAATGATCCATTAGAAACTATTTATTCTAAATCCTTGGTACCGTTTGAAATCGCGGGAATGAGTGGTAACAATATTGTGGTTCTCGCTGCCTTGGCTATGTTTTTGGTTTTATTGATCGTTCGTATCGCCCGTTATTTACCTATTGTTCGCGATAGGCTTGTTGCAGTGACAATATTTGCTCTTTTTACGGTGTTTTTCTTCGCTTTCTTTGAGCAGTCTTTAGGATCGATGACTTTGTTTGCGAGTGATTATACCAACAGGGATTTGAATGGAAATGCAGCGACTATTTTTAAAATAGTTGATGGTTTGCTGACCACTATTCCGTTGATTATTATCACCTATGTGATTATTCTTATATTCAAGAAAACGTTTAGAAAAATAGGACCTTCAAATATTGTGCTGGCCATAGCATTCATTTTAGTTTGGGCCTTAGTGATTTTCCGTATTTGGGATAAAGCTTTTTCAGAAGAACTTAAAGTTGATGCCACTTGGTTTGGAATATTAAACTCCTTCTTTATTATCACCCTCGCACCGTTATTTTCAAAATGGTGGGAAAGTAAATACAATCCTAGTGCCGCTATGAAATATGGTATAGGATTGGTGCTGTTAGGACTTGGTTTCGCCATTCTGTCCTATGGTGCTATGGATATACCTCCTGGTGCAAAGACGGCATCCGTGAGTATGATATTTTTAATTATGGCCTATTTGTTCCATACAATGGGCGAGCTGTGCTTGTCGCCTTTAGGGCTTTCCTATTTAAGTAAACTGGTGCCAGCCAGAATGATTGGTTTTATGTTTGGAGTTTGGTATCTCGCAATTGCAGTGGGTCAAAAAGCCGCCAATACAATGGGAGGAATGATCGACAAGATCTCTTCGGAATATTCTCTTGGAACATTCTTCTTGATTTTTACCTTAATCCCTATTGCTGTAGGAATCGTTGCAATGCTTCTGAACCCTATTTTGAAAAGATTAATGCACGGTATTAGATAATAGACAATAGCTAGAGCAAAAAAACGTTCCTTTGTGGAACGTTTTTTGTTTTGTATTTTTGAATATATAAAAGAGATTTCAATGAGGAATATTTTACTGTTGCTGATGTTGTTAGCTTTCGCTGGTGTCCAATCGCAGGGGATCAATTGGATGTCTATGGATGAAGCGCTCGCCGCACAAAAGAAAAACCCGAAGAAAATATTTATGGATGTTTATACTACCTGGTGTGGCCCTTGCAAGATGCTTGATAAAAACACTTTTAGTGATAAAAATGTTATAGAGTATCTCAACAAGAATTACTATTCGGTAAAGTTTAATGCCGAAGGAACGGAAGAGGTAACCTATAGAGACTTTAAATATACCAACCCAAATTATCAGGCAGATAGAAAAGGACGTAATGCGCAGCATCTGTTTGCACATGCTTTAAAAGTAAATGCATATCCAACTGTAGTGTTTTTTCGTGAAAATGGAGACTTGATCCAGGCGGTGCCTGGTTATAGAACTCCGCCTCAACTTGAGATTTTCTTAAAAATGATCCATTCCGACGATTATTTGAAGGTTACAACTGCCGAGGCTTGGGCGGAATATCAGAAAAATTTTAAATCTACATTTTAGACTTTTTCTCGAATCACTCAATTAAAATTGCTCCTTTTTTAGCTGTATGGCTAAATGGAATTCCATTCTCCAAACTTGACTTTTCCCAACGATTTACCGCACTATAACTATTGCTGCCATCGGCAATTACTTGTTTTGGTTTTAGGCTGTCTAGGAGCCGATTAAGATTCATTTTTGGGTTATTGACCAATATAATTGTGTGGATATTTCTACCTTTCGGAATAACTTCCAAACTGTCTACAATCAAAATATTCTTTTTTTTATGTTGAAATATCTCTGGCAATTTTTCTTCTGAATAAAATTTCGCATTTACCGCCACTCGGTATGATTTAAGAGGATATTCTTCTGAAAATATTCTACTTGTATCATGTTTGAAAACTTTTAAATGCCTTCCATTTTTATATCCCAAGATGCTGTTTCTACTTTTCTGGAAAACTATGAATTGAGTTTGTGATGACTCAAGTTCGTCGTAAATATAAATGCTGACCAAGACAGAAATTGATATCAGACTGAATATTAATTTTGTGTAATTCATCTTTTTTAGAAGTAATCCAAGAGAAATTATTAAGAGATAGGTTCCTAAAACTTTTAGTGCTGAAAATGAAATATCCTTAAATAGAAAATCTTCTTGTACAGCTACCCAGTTTATAAATCCGTTAAGAGTTTCGATCAAGAAGTTATAGCTTTCAGCCAACCAATTGGGCAATATATCTGCAATGGCCAAAACCACCACCAATATTCCTCCGCACATTAATAAAGTTAAAAATGGAAGAATTACAATATTCGTGATTAAAAATAATCCAGGAAACTGATGAAAATAATATAAACTTAAGGGCAATACTCCTATTTGTGCGCAAAGGGTGACCGTAACCAGCGACCATATTTTTCTGATTAGGAGGTATTTTGAATATCCCAATTTATAGAAGACGGGATATAGCCATACAATAAAAAATACCGCTAGATAACTCAGTTGAAATCCCACCTGAAAAAGCCATAAGGGATTTATAACTAAAAGCGATAAGAAGGAAAGAAATAAGATGTTTAAAGAATTGGTTCGTCGTCCAAAAATATCGGCCATTGCAAAAAATGAAAACATACTTACCGCTCTCGTAACCGACGGCGACAAGCCTGATAGCATCGCAAATGCCCAAAGCAATAGAACAATGGCTAGAGGATGAATGTAGACCCCGAAATCCCACCCCTTTAGAGGTTTTAAGAGAAATGCCAGCACTATGTATAAGATTCCCACATGAAGGCCGGAAACAGCAAGGATATGCACTGCGCCGGCGGCAGCATAGCTTTCATACAGATTTTTATCTATCTCCTTCCTTTCTCCCAAAACCAAAGCTTGGATAATTGCTCGCTCATTGGTCTTGAGTTTAGTTTTTCCGAGTTTACGAACAACTTCCGCACGTAAATTCTGAGCCGTACCCAAAAAAGTCAATCTACCTTTTTTCGAGGATACTATTTCTTGTTCTGATATCCGCATTTGCCCAAAGACTCCTAAAGATTTCATATAACTGGAATAGTTAAATTGATGGGGATTTAAGGGTTGAGGTATTTCCGAAATAGTAGCATAAACTAGTAAGTTTTCATCAGACGGAAAAATGTTGTTAAAAGTGTCCTTCGCAATATGTAAAAGAATCTTTCCGTGGGTTGGGATATCATTTACAGCCTTGATCATTCCCAAATATTTGTGGTTAAATTGATCTGGTTTCAAGCTTTGAATAATTTTGACTTGGACCAGATCTGTTGTTTCAGAAGAAATGTAATGGGAATAGTGTTTAGGTTGAAATCTTGGCAAATGAAGTTGATATCCTAAATATCCAATCGAAAAAAAACAGAGATATGTTGCAATTCCAAAGTATATCGTTGGAATCAATTGTCTTCGGGCCACCAACCACAAAAGAATACAAATTATAAGAAAGGCGATTACCAGAGGAAGTGATGAAAAAGGAATAGGGGAGAAGTGCGACAAGAGAATTCCAGCAACCAAAAAAGTTGAAAACTTTACGACTGCGAAATTGACAAATTTCATACTCCAGATTTTAAGAGTGCCTTAAAATCAATTGGGAAGCATGCGATTAAAAATAGGAAAGATTTTTATAAAAAACAATGGAATAAGAAATGGGAAATTAAATAACTCTTCTCACTTCCACAAAAGCTTTTTTCCAATAAGGTTCATCTAAAGAAGAAATAATAACACCGGCTTGAGTGGTGGAATGGATGAATTTTATTTCGCCACTTTTTGCTTCAACTACAAGGCCAACGTGACTTATCACATTTTTTCTACTGGTTTTGAAAAATACAAGATCTCCTTTTGCAATATCCTGCAAGGAAACGGGAGTGCCTTTGGTAGCTATGTCTCTAGAAATTCGTGGTAAACTGATGTTTTCTTTTTCAAAGGCTACACATATTAAGCCAGAGCAATCCATTCCCGCTTGAGTTGTACCGCCATACTTATAACGTGTACCTTGAAATGATTTAGCAAATTCAATAATTTCCGTTGTGATTTCCCTAGGTTCTTCTGAAGCAATTTCTGCAAGGGGAGTTTCGGTTTTATCAACAATAACAAGCTTATTGTTTTTATGTGGATGCACTGTCCTTACCGACTTATGACTTATTTCTTTTTTGCCGACAAGATTGTCTGACACCTTTCCAGTATGCCTTGCTGTACCACAGGAAACAAGGAATAAAACGGAAAAGTATAGAACTGCTATTTTTCTCATCTTTTAAAATTTGCCGATTAAGGTGTTAAATATATGAAAAAATACTTGTTAAGGCTGTAAGTAGCCTTTAATTAACGTTGCTGTCTTCTCGCTCGCCCCTCGTCCGCCGAGAGTTTTTTCAAGTTCGTAATAATCTAAAAACATTTTTGATCGGGTTTCCTCGTCCAATATTTTAGTCAATTCTTCTCTTAATCGCTTGGTGTTAAACTCGCTTTGAATCAATTCGGCCACAACCGATTTATCGAGAATCAAGTTTACCAACGAAATATATTTAAGCTTGATAATGCGTTTGGCAATCTCGTAACTAATAGCGCTACCCTTGTAGCAAACAACCTGTGGCACCTTAAATAATGCTGTTTCCAGAGTAGCCGTACCTGAAGTAACTAAAGCCGCATGGGCAACACTTAGAAGATCATATGTTTTATTAGTCACAAAATGGACGTTTTTGAAAGCGAGAAAAGTTTCATAAAAGGATTTTTCCTGACTTGGAGCACCAGCAATCACAAATTGGTAATCTTTAAAATCCTTCGCTACCGAAATCATTATTTTCAACATCTTTTTTATTTCCTGTTTTCGGCTTCCGGGAAGTAAAGCGATAATTGGGCGTTTGTCCAGACCGTTTTTTTCTTTAAAAACTTTGGGGTCAACTTGCTTTCTTTTGTAAATGGCATCAATCAGCGGGTGACCTACAAAATGGACAGGGAAATTGTGCTTGTCTTCATAAAAATCTTTTTCGAAGGGAAGAATAACATACATTTGGTCTATATCCCTTTTTATATCTTTAATTCTACCTTCCTTCCAGGCCCAAATTTGGGGAGAAATGTAATAATGTGTGGGATATCCTTTTTGTCTTGCCCACTTGGCAATACGAAGGTTAAAACCGGGATAATCTATTAATATAATGACGTCGGGATTGTATGTTTCGATATCATTTTTGCAGAATTTGATATTTTTTAAAATAGTCCCCAAGTTCATCAATACCTCGGTAAAACCCATAAAAGCCAAGTCTCTGTAATGTTTTACTTCGGTTCCTCCTGTGGCCTTCATCAAATCGCCACCCCAAAAGCGGAAGTCTGCGCTTGCATCTTCTTTTTTAATGGCTTTCATTAGGTTGGCGCCGTGCAAATCTCCCGAGGCCTCGCCCGCTATTAGATAATATTTCATTTTGTTGGTTAGAAGATTGATGATTTAAGCATAAAAGTTGCTGATACAGGTATCTGCTTTATTTTCAGTTATTTAAGGGCATTCTCTACCAGAATGTCAAAAAATTTAGTTAGGTTCATACCCGCTTCGCGCGCTTGTTTAGGAACAATGCTTTCATTTGAAAGTCCAGGATTTGTGTTTATTTCCAGAAAATATGGCTTCCCATTTTCAATAATAAAATCGCTTCGAGTGATACCTTTCATGTTCAGCAAACGATAAATACGAACGGCTTCTTGTTGAAGCATTTTGGTTTCTTCTTCAGAAATGCGGGCGGGAGTAATCTCTTCCGATTCTCCTAAATATTTTGCGGCATAATCAAAAAACTCATTTTCAGTAACGATTTCTGTAACAGGAAGTGCAATAATCTCATCTCCATCATTATAAACTCCTACCTGAACTTCAGTTCCTACTAAAGCGGTTTCAATAATAATTTCCGTATCCTCGGTGAAGGCCAATTCAATGGCCGGCATTAATTCGTCCATGTTGTGAACCTTGCTAACGCCAAAGCTGGAGCCAGAACGATTGGGTTTTACAAAACATGGAAGACCAGTTTTTCTCACAATTTCATCTAAATCTACCTCACTGTCCTTATTTAGGAAATACGAATTAGCGCAAAGCACACCAAAGTTTTTTAAAACAGCCAAACAATCCCGCTTGTTAAAACTCAATGCTGCTTGGTAATAATCGGTGCTAGTGTGGGGAATGCCAATCAGATGCCAGTACGCCTGTAGGTAACCGTCTTCTCCTGGTGTACCGTGAATAGTGTTGAAAATGGCATCTGGTTTTATAGTTTCTTTACCGGTATCAAAACTGAAATCGGCCCTATTTACTGAGTATTTATTGCCGTCCTCAGTAACGTAATACCAATCCTCTTCCAAAATATGCACTGGGTATACAAAATATTTGGTTTTGTCCAGTGCCTCACAGACCACGCCCCCGCTATTTAGTGAAATCTGGAATTCACTTGAATATCCGCCCATGGCTACCGCTATATGTCTTTTTTTCATAAAAATGTATCAAATCTACCTTTACAAATGTATTAAAAACTTGCAGTTGTCCGTTATCTATGGATAGTTAAAGAAATTTCATTTTTCGATTTCGATTTCCGATAAGGCTACGGGGCGATTTCGTCAAAAGATACTACCTTTGGCTTTTTAATTTTGAGGCCTAACTTAGAAATATATGACCTTTTTCCAGTTCATTTTTACCAGAACATTTTTAAAGCAGTTGCTTTTGGCGTTTTTGGCTATTGTAATTTTGGGTTTTCTAATTCTTTGGTGGTTGCGCATTAGCACTAACCACAATGAAAAAATAGAAGTGCCGGACTTGGCCAAAATGACCTTAGATCTAGTTGAGAAAAAACTCGACGAAAATGATTTACGATATGAGATTTTGGATTCGGCCAATTATAATCCCGATTTTCCAAATTACTCGGTTATTGATCAAATTCCAAAAGCGGGTAAATTTGTAAAGGAAAACCGAAAAATTTATCTCACCCTCAATCCATCGGGCTACCGAAAGATAGAAGTTCCAGATGTTCTTGGTCGTACACGGCGACAAGCAGAGCCAACTCTTTTGGCAATGGGATTTGTAATCGGTAAAATTAGCTATCGCCCACATATTAGTGATAATGTATTGGAATTGCGATACAAAGGCGAAAAACTCAATCCTGGAACTCCGCTTCAAAAAACATCAGTTATTGATTTAATTGTAGGAGACCAATCCTTAAACAGAATCCAAACCGAAGGAGATTCCTTGGAGGATGGCCAAGAGACACCAATCCAAACCGAAGACGATAACGATGACGAATTTTAATCCAGACGAAAACGACGAAACTAGCGGTAACGACGATTTATATGAGCACTTTCGGTTTGTGGCCGATAAGGGACAAGGCGCACTTAGGGTGGATAAGTATTTGATGAATCTTATTGAAAAGGCTACTCGTAACAAAATTCAAAAAGCCGCAGAAGCAGGTAATATCCACGTAAACGGAATAGCGGTACGATCTAGTTACAAAGTGAAAGGGAATGATGTAGTAACCGTGCTTTTTGAACATCCGCCTTATGAGTTTCTGTTGGTTCCGGAAAATATTCCGCTTGAAATAGTATATGAGGACGATACCGTGATTGTGGTAAATAAACCTGCTGGCATGGTAGTGCATCCTGGTCATGGCAATTACAGCGGCACCCTTATTAATGCCCTGGCCTATCACTTTGAAAACTTGCCAAATAATCCTTCGTCTAATTCTAATATGGAAAATAGCAATCGGCCTGGTTTAGTCCATCGAATTGATAAGGACACCAGTGGACTTTTGGTTATTGCAAAAACCGAGGATGCCATGACGCATCTGGCAAAGCAATTTTTCGATAGAACTACCGAACGGGAATATGTGGCTTTGGTGTGGGGCAATATGGAAGATGAGGAAGGAACAATTGAAGGTAATATTGGTAGACATCCCAAAAACCGTTTGCAAAATACGGTATATGAAAATGATGAGGAAGAAAAAGGAAAACCAGCAATAACCCATTACAAAGTTCTGGAAAGGTTGGGATATGTTACCTTGGTTTCCTGTAGATTGGAAACGGGCCGGACACATCAAATACGTGTACATATGAAATATATTGGACACACTATTTTTAATGATGAACGTTATGGAGGTGAAAAGATATTAAAGGGTACCACTTTTTCCAAGTATAAACAATTTGTGGATAACTGCTTTAAAATTTTACCCCGACAAGCCCTGCACGCCAGAACTCTTGGGTTTGTGCATCCTGTTTCAAAAGAATTTATGCGTTTTGAATGTCGGCTTCCTGATGATATGGAACAATGTTTGGGAAAATGGAGGAGCTATTCACAACACGTACAGGAATAAATGATTCAATTTCTGCTTTTTATTAAAACTGAGAATTCATTTCGATCAAAAAAATAGCCGCCTCATTTTTGATGAGACGGCTATCTTCGTAGTTTGATGGTGAAAACTTAATTAATTCTTATCTTTTACCTTTATTTTGGTATTGCCATCATCATCTGTTTTGATTTTGGCTTTTTGATCTTCAGTTTCCATTTTAATTTTGTCGCCGTCATCTTTTACTTGAATGTCGGCTCCTTTGTCCTGCATATCCTCAATAAGAGTTTCTTCTTGAGTCTTTTTTTGGTCTCTACAAGAAGACACAGAAAAAGTAAAGAGTCCAGCTAGTAAGGCAATCATTGCTAATTTTTTCATATTTTTTAGTTTTTTGGATTAGTGTTATTTTAAATGGTTATTAGTCGATCTCGTCTATTTTCTCGTCAATTTTCTCATTGACTTTTTGGTCAACTTTTTTTCCGGCTCTCTCTAGAATTCCATCTTGCTTTGGAGTGGCTTCTTTTTCAACTCTTACTTCCCGGATTACTGTTTCAGTCTTTTGCTCTCGGCAAGATCCAAAAAGGGTAAGTGCCGCAACAGAAAACAGAATTAATAGGTTTTTCATAATTAGTATATTAAATGGTTTTAGCAAATCTAAGCCATTTGGAAGCAGAAGATTGGTAATTAAATACTAAAAATTGTGAAGATATTGCCAATAAGGATTTAAAATATTGAGAAAGCAGAATTCTTATTAGAACTTCACCGCTATTATTTAGATTCTTGAAGAAATGGATTTCATTATTATTGATGTGGCCCCAATATTTTGTTTTATGAAGATTCCTGCAATCTCTCCAGCTTTTTCTCTGAAACTTTCGTCTAGCACCAACTTATTCAATATCGCGGTGCAGTCGTCAGTATTGTTAACAACAAATAATCCGCCTGAATTTTTGAGAGTGTCAGCTTCCGGGAATTTGTCGTAGTTTTTTCCAATTACTATAGGAATCGCAAATGTAGCAGGCTCCAATATGTTGTGTAAGCCAGTTGTGCCCATTGCGCCGCCAACAAATGCAATATCAGCATAACTGTACAGCTTGCTCAACAGCCCAATACAATCAATTATTAGCACATTGTATTCTGAAAGGTTAACATCGTCCTTTTCCGAATGTAAAACAGTTTTCTTATTTATTCTTTTTCTGAATTCTTCTATTTTGTTGCTTTCAATTTTATGGGGAGCGATGATAAATTTCACTTCGTCCGAAACCGAATTAATAAAATCGAGCATTACAGCTTCATCTTCAGGCCAAGTACTCCCGCAGACTATTGTAAGGGAATTTCCCTTAAAATCTCTCGCAAACGCTAAGGTATTGTTCATCGTAAGTTGATTTGATACTCTGTCAAAACGAGTATCCCCACTTATAGTCACGTTTTTGAGGCCAATCCTGTTTAAAAGCTGTTTAGAGTTTTCATCCTGTACAAAATATTTGTCGAAAGTGAAAAGAGCCCACCGCATAAATCCGCCATAGCTCTTAAAAAAAATCTGATTTTCTCTAAATAGAGCTGAAATCAGAAAACTTGGAATGTTCTTTTTTTGAAGTTCGAAAAGGTAATTGGGCCAAATTTCATATTTGACAAAGATTGCGAGCGATGGGTGGATTGCATCTATAAATCTTTTTGCATTATTTGGCGTGTCCAGCGGAAGATATACCACTACATCAGCAATCGGCGAATTCTTCTTGATCTCATAACCTGAAGGAGAGAAGAAACTCACCACAATTTTGTACTTGGGTTTAGTTCTTTTTATCTCCTCCATTATCGGCACGCCTTGTTCAAATTCGCCAAGAGAAGCACAATGCACCCAAATGGTTTTATCAGAAAGAGCTATATGACGCTGCAGTTTTTCAAAGACATCTTTCCTTCCGTTTACGAATAATTTCATCTTCGGACTAAAGAACGACGTGGCGGTAGCTCCAAAAGAAGCCAAATAAATAAGGGTGTTGTAGAGTATCCCCATAGAATGTAAAAGTAATAAATTCGGCGTTCAGAATGCCGTCTTGATTTAGGATGTTTGGGATCCGGTATTCTTTCTAAGTTTTATAGTCGGATCTAAAGATATGTTTAGCGCAGTCAAGCTTTTCTCCAATTCTAAAATGGATGAAATTTTAAATACCCTCATTACAAAATTCATTTTTGTAATTTTGCAACACTTAAAATTCCTAGGATGAAAAAAATTCAAATGGTAGACCTTAGTGGTCAATACCATCATATAAAAGAACAAATCGATAGTTCCATTATGAATGTGATTGAGACCACTGCCTTTATTAATGGGCCTGAAGTGCATCAATTTCAGAAGGAACTCGAGGAGTATTTGGATGTAAAACACGTAATTCCATGTGCTAATGGTACCGATGCACTTCAAATAGCGATGATGGGCTTAGGTTTAAAACCAGGAGATGAAGTGATAACTGCCGATTTCACCTTTGCGGCCACCGTTGAGGTTATTGCGCTATTACAGCTAACTCCGGTTTTGGTGGATGTGGATCCACTTACTTTTAATATTGATGTGGATGCTATCAAAAAAGCGATTACCCCAAATACCAGAGCTATTGTGCCTGTTCATTTGTTTGGTTTAGCGGCTAATATGGACGAGATTATGGCTATTGCAGAGGAACACGATTTGTATGTGATTGAGGATAACGCCCAAGGAATTGGCGCCGATTATATTTCAAAAGACGGCACAAAAAGAAAAACGGGAACAATCGGTCATGTAGCTTCAACTTCTTTCTTTCCTTCCAAAAATTTAGGATGTTATGGAGATGGAGGAGCAATTTTCACGAATGACGACGACTTGGCGCATATTATAAGAGGAATTGTAAATCACGGAATGTACGTGCGCTACCATCATGATGTTGTGGGTGTAAATAGTAGATTAGATTCTATTCAAGCGGCTGTGTTAAGAGTTAAACTTCCACATTTGGACAGTTATAATACGGCACGAAAAAAAGCGGCGACAAAATATACACAAGCTTTTAAGGGAGTTGAACAAATTATAACGCCCAGCAATTGTGAAACTTGTAAAGGTTCTAAATATGAGGATTGCAACTGCCATGTGTTTCATCAATACACTTTAAAACTTCAGAATACCAATCGCGATGCTCTTGTAAATCATTTAAATGAAAAGGGAATTCCGTGCGGTGTGTACTATCCAATTCCGCTTCATCTTCAGAAAGCTTATCGCGATGAGCGTTATAAAGAAGAAGATTTTCCGGTAAGCAATCAATTGGTAAAAGAAGTTATTTCTCTGCCGATGCACACTGAGTTGGATGATGAGCAGATTGATTATATTGCAAAATCTGTTATTGATTTTATTAATAAATAAACAACGTCGTCATTGTCCCATTTAAAAATCGTGGACGAGACATTTCTTTTATGAAAAAAATACTAGTTACAGGCGGCCTCGGATACATAGGTTCCCATACCGCCGTTGAGCTTCAGAATGACGGTTATCAAGTAGTTATAATAGATAATCTTTCTAATTCTTCTTTGGATGTTTTAGAGGGAATTGCCAATATAACCAAAACTCCTCCCATGTTTGAGAGATTGGATCTTCGAATAAAATCTGATGTTGTCGAATTTTTTAAAAGAAATAAGGACATTGAAGGCATTATCCATTTTGCAGCCAGCAAAGCAGTTGGCGAAAGTGTGGAAAACCCGCTGCTTTACTACGAGAATAACTTAAATACTTTGATTTATTTACTGCAGGAATGTAAAGCTTATGGGATTGGTAATTTTATTTTTAGTTCCTCATGTACTGTTTATGGGGAGCCCGATACCCTTCCTATTACAGAAGATGCTCCAGTAAAGGAGGCGACTTCTCCTTATGGCAATACCAAACAAATAAGTGAGGAAATTCTAAAAGATACTTGCGCCGTTTCTTCTCTAAAAACTATCGCCTTGCGATATTTCAATCCCATTGGCGCCCATGATACTGTTGAAATCGGAGAATTGCCAGCCGGGGTCCCACAAAATTTGGTGCCATTTATCACCCAAACTGCCGCTGGATTACGGGAACAGCTTTCTGTTTTTGGGGATGATTATCCTACCGAAGATGGCAGTTGCATCCGCGATTATATCCATGTAGTCGATTTGGCAAAGGCCCACGTTATTGCCTTGGAACGTTTACTTTCCGGTAAAAATAAATCTAATTATGAGGTTTTCAATCTAGGAACGGGAAGAGGGAGCTCCGTGTTGGAAGTTGTGAATTCCTTTGAGAAAACTACTGGGCAGAAATTGAATTATAAAATAGTAGATCGCCGTCCTGGTGATGTTATCTCGGTGTATGCCGATACCGAAAAAGCTAATAAAGTGTTGGGCTGGAAAGCTGAAAGAACGATGGAAGATGCATTGGCCTCGGCCTGGAAATGGGAAAAGAAGCTGAGGCAAATAGATTAAGCTCATCTTCATTTTTCACTAATTTGTTTCGTTTTCGTTTTTACAGAGTTTAACCCACCTTTAACGCTCTCAGTTTGTCATTGGCGTCTATGTTTTGTTTCTTTGCTTGAACTCAAAATCAGAAGATTACATTATGAATTTAGTTTCAGTGAAACGCAAAACAAAAACAGAAAAAAGATTTACACAAAAAATGGGAATGTTTACCGCCAACGTGGTGTACATTCAAAAGACCTTTTTACGGGTTCCTTTTAAAACCATCCATAAATATCGAGAGACTTATTATGGAGAAGTAAAGGATTGTGATGATTGTGTAATAAGCGCTTAAAGACTTATTTTAAAATAATAAAACTAAAACTCCGAAGGTTGATTCCTTTGGAGTTTTTTAATTTCGAATCCTTCTTGAATTTAAGAGAGCCAAAACCTGTCGTCCCACGCATCTTCTGAAAATGAAATTTCATGGTGAACCTTTTCAATGAACTTAAGTTCATCAGCACTTGCCACTTTCTGAATTTCGTTATATAGAATGCGCTCTTCAAAGCGGATATAACTGCCTATTTCCTCTTCAATTTTATTTAAAACAATTTGAAGATTAGACTTTTCCTCAAACAAACGGTTCAGCCGCCTGTGGTTTGCCAAAGCGCGCCTTATTCTAAAATTGTGATTTCCTAGAATAGGAAAAACATATTTTCGTTCAAGCTCAAAATGGGGGTCTAGGTACTCGACTTTTAACCAGTCCGCATATTTTTTGATGCGTTTTATTTCCACTTCACTTTGCAACCCTTCCCCAATCTTTGAACATAGCAAAAGCACTTCTTCGTGTTCATGGCTAAGAGGTTTTAACGCTCGGTGCCGAGCAAAATTTTTTCTCATTTCTCTAATTCTAGGATTTACCGTATCATAAATCAGAAGCAAAATTGCCAAATAATTTTACAATGTTTTATGAGTCAAATCACAAACACTAATATGGCGGTTTTGGATTTTTCTTTCGATTTAATGGAAATGTGAAAAACCATTGGGCTTTTTAAAACTTGTTTCCCATTAGTTTAGATATCATAAAAAATTTTAGTAATTTTGAATCATTCTAAATAAGAAACTAAAAAACAATAAGTATGAAACTAGCATCCTTGACCGACAATCTTCAATATCACGAAAGCCGACCAACTATTCAAGTATTATTTGAAACCGAAACAGGTAAAGAAATCCGTATCGCTTTTAAAGAGGGCCACGTTATGAAAGAGCATAAAACTCCTTTTTCAATTGTTGTAGAGGTATTTGATGGGGCTATTGAATTTGGCGTAAATGGTGAGGTGCACTCTTTGAAAAGAGGCGACCTTATTACGCTCGCAGGTGGTGTGCCTCACGATTTAAAGGCTTTGGAAACGAGTACTGTAAGATTGAGCCTCAACAAAGGTGATTCAATAAGAAGAGTAGAGGATGTTGCAAACCAATCTGGAGCGGTAAAGATAGAAAGAGAAAATTATTGATCCTATTAGTTGATTGATTGGAAGAAAATGGAATAATTAATTTAAAAACTTAAGTCATGATAAAACAATCAGCATCTGCCGTTTGGAACGGCTCTATCAAAGAAGGAAATGGAAAATTGACAACCAAGAGCAAGGTATTGGACAATAGTCAATACTCCTTTAAAACTCGATTTGAGAACGGAAAAGGGACCAATCCCGACGAATTAATAGCAGCGGCCCATGCCGGATGTTTTGCTATGGCATTAAGCCTGATTCTTGGAAAGGAAGGGTTCACCCCAGATTCTCTTGAGGCCACTTCAGAAGTGACTATGGATCCGGATAAGCTTGAGCTCACTGGGTCGCACTTAACCCTAAATGCACGTATTCCGGAAATTGGCAAAGAAAAATTCATGGAATGCGCCAAAGCAGCCAAAGAAAACTGTCCAGTTAGCAAAGCTTTAAGCTTTAAAATAACTATGGACGCCAACTTAATTTCGTAAGATTTCAAGTTGTAAATCTTTCCCTTTGTCTGAATTTGAAATCAAATTTCCAAAACCTTAAGTTATAGGTATGTATTCAAAAAACAAAATAGATAAGCTTATAGTAGAAGCGCCGATACTTCAGGAAATTATAGATTTAAAACCGGTATCCTGGCTCAATCCCAATAAAAAGTTGATGAAGGAAATGCCCAGTTTTCCCATAAAGAAGGAAGATATGTTGGCAGCTGAAAACCTTTGGCAACGATTTGCTCCGTTTTTTGAGAAAGCCTTTCCGGAAACAGTTGGGACTAAAGGAATTTTAGAATCGCCACTCCAGGAAATTTCGAATATGAAAGTCCGTTTAAACATGAATAATTCGAAGTTTGAGGGAAATCTATATCTAAAATGTGATAACGCACTTCCCATTGCCGGTTCAATAAAAGCTCGCGGCGGATTTTTTGAAGTGTTGCACTATGCCGAGGAATTGGCACTAAAGGCCGGGATCTTAAAAAAAGATGATGACTACGCTATTTTCACTGGTGATGCATTCAAACAATTTTTCGGCAAATACAATATCGGGGTTGGTTCCACAGGGAACCTAGGCTTAAGTATAGGAATCATAAGCGCACAAATTGGGTTTAAGGTTAGGGTCTACGTTTCTGCAGATGCTAAAAAGTGGAAAAAGGATCTCCTCCGCGAAAAAGGGGCAGAAGTTATTGAATTTGGCGGCGATTTTAGCGAAGCAATTCTCACTGGTCGACAAAAGACTAATGCCGATCCTATGGGTTATTTTGTGGATGACGAAAATTCAAATGAGCTTTATTTGGGATACACAGTTGGTGCATTGCGGGTGGCCAAGCAGTTGGAAGAACAAAACATTAAGGTGGACGCCGATCATCCTTTGCTTGTGTATTCCCCTTGTGGAGTAGGAGGCTCCCCTGGAGGCACAGCTTTTGGATTAAAACAAATTTATGGCGATAATGTGCATTGCTTTTTTGTTGAACCTACACATTCGCCAGCAGTTTTAATAGGCTTGGTTACGGGCGAAATGAGCAACATCAGCGTTCAGGATATAGGAATAGACAATAGGACCGAGGCCGATGGTCTGGCTGTGGGACGATCTTCTAATTTTGCCACCAACATTAGTAACCATATAATCAGTGGGGTGTACACTATTGAAGATGACCATCTTTTTGTTTTGTTGGCACAACTTAAGGATTCTGAAAATATTTTCCTCGAACCTTCAGCGACTGCGGGACTTATTGGCCCACAAATGATAGCGAAAACGGATTATGCTAACAAGAATAATCTGAATATGAAGAATGCTACACACATAGTTTGGGCAACAGGTGGAGATTTAGTGCCTGAAGAAGAAAGATTGGAGTTTTACGAAAGAGGGCGAGTCCATCAAATTATTTAGATAGCAGAGTTCAAAAAATGAAACCGAATTAAATTTTAATAAAAAAGCGGGATAAAATATTGTATCCCGCTTTTGCCATTGAAGGGTCCCTCAACACCTTCAGTGGTTTCTTTTTTTAAAATTTATGGAGTTTCAGAAATAAATTCTATTCCAAAAGTGTAGTCAGGGAATATCTGAGAATTAATAACATTGTTTGTTATCAAATCGAATTCAAAGTAGAGCGTTTGAACAGTGTTTGATCCTTGGTTCAAAGAGGTCAGATAGTAGGTGTGATCACACTCTCTATAGGTGGTGGAGTAAAACTCGCTATTGATATTGTTGGAAATGCTTAAAGGGCTCGAATAGTTCCCTGTTAATGGATCAATCTTTACCACAAATTTATTTCCTTGAGTTGCATTATCCATAATTGCAATCAAACCAAGACTTTCTGAATATTCCAATCCGAAAAAACGAACGTAGTCCGAGCTGGAAAATGAAGGATAAAGGTCTATATGTGAAGCGGTGTTCAAGCTGGTATTAACGGTTACCAAATTGGTGCCAGATAGATAATATAATTCATCCGTGTTATTTGTTGCTGCACTAATAGATTCAACGTGAAAAAAGCTGTTGTTGTCGAAGTCTTTTGTTAGTGGATCAATGGGCAAAGTGGCTCCGACAGTTCCAGTGTTGATATCAAAGGATTTAATTTCGTAATGATTTCCAATTCCACTATTTGCATAACCTCCATTTGAAACTTCAATCACATACGTTGAATTATTGAGTTCTATGGGAGCAGTTAATGATGTTGGAACTACAAATTCCTGTCCTACTTCTGTATTTGTATTAAAGGAGAAATACTTCCCCGCACGAGTTACCAAAATACCGTGAAGATTATTAGTTTGATTGTAAAAAGACGTACTCGTGGGCAATTGAAAGGTCAAATCAGTATTGGTAGTGAAACTTCCATTCGAATTTGGAAGGGAGCTATCTAGGTTATTAATTAAGAAATAGTTGTAGTCTATCTCGGCATTAGGATCATTATCAAAAGTTGTACTCAGGGTCAGTAAATTTTTATTGAAACCTGTACAAGGTATAATTGCAGTGTGGTCATCTGATACTATATCGTCGTTAATAGTGCAACTAATTAAAATTGTGCTCAGCAAAAGAGCAAGGCTAAATAAGGTTTTAGAATTCTTCATGATTTTTTAAGTTTGGATTATACACTTATATCCACAAACTCATGAATTGTTACCCCAAACTGAGAAGAAATGTTATTATGAATATTTTTAAAGGGTTAACTCGCGGTATTGGCGATCAAAAAAAATCCCAAACGACCATTGTCATTCGGGATAATATTAAGTTTTGAAGTGAAGGTGTGTCAAGTTTAAATTTCAGCTTTTTGGGTTTCTATCGAGTTGTCAATTTTCTTTACCAATCCCTGCAAAACATTTCCTGGACCAACTTCAATAAAGATTTTGGCACCGTCTTTTATCATATTTTGAACGCTTTGGGTCCATCTCACTGGGGCAGTAAGTTGGGAAATAAGATTTTTCTTGATTTCCGAAGGATCGGTTACTGCAATTGTCGATACGTTCTGATAAATAGGACAAGCAGGTTGGGCAAATTGCGTGTTTTCTATGGCTGCTGCGAGTTCCTCTCTAGCGGGTTCCATCAAGGGACTATGAAAAGCACCGCCTACTGGTAAAATAAGTGCTCTCCGCGCTCCGGCTTCTTTTAAGCTTTCACAAGCTCTTCCAACTGCGTCAACTTTGCCGGAAATCACGAGTTGTCCCGGACAATTGTAGTTGGCCGCAACCACAATTCCAGGCGTTTTGGCGCAAATTTCTTCTACCAATGCATCCTCCAGACCTAAAACTGCGGCCATAGTGGAAGGCACCAATTCACAGGCTTTTTGCATGGCTATAGCGCGTTTGTAAACCAATTCCAAACCATCGCTAAAAGCGATCGTTCTATTGGCTACCAAAGCAGAAATTTCTCCTAAGGAATGTCCCGCTACCATATCAGGTTGAAACTTATCGCCCATTACTTCTGCCAAAATTGCGGAGTGTAAGAAGATTGCAGGTTGGGTAACCTTGGTTTGTTTTAGCTCATCAGCCGTGCCTTCAAACATTATTTTCGTAATGTCGAAACCCAAAACATCGTTGGCGTGATGGAATAAATCCTTTGCTTTTGGGGATGCTTCATAAAGATCCTTTCCCATTCCGGAAAATTGTGCGCCCTGCCCGGGAAATATGTATGCTTTCATTTTGTTTATATTATTAGATTCTATGACGTTTTTTACCCTTTCATTTTCGAGCTGTAAAAATAGGAATAAAAAAACCGTCAAAGAAGAAACCTATCTATTTAGGAATGTTTTGATACCACAGACTTAACTCGTCTGAGATATCCTGAGCCGAATAAATTTAAATGCACGAGTAAATAATACAGTTGCCAAAGTGGTAATCTATCTTCCCAATTGGGTTTCAATGGAAAAATGGAATTATAATATACAAAAACTTCTTCAGAAAATCCTCCAAACAGTTGCATCATCCCTATATCCATTTCCCTAGAAGCATAGGCCACTGCCGGATCTATCAAAATTGACTCCCCTTGAGTCGAAACCATATAATTTCCACCCCACAGATCCCCATGGATCAGTGACGAAGGCTCATCAGGAATTTCTTCAGAAATATTTTTATAAAAGGAATCGAGATTTTTAAACGAAAATCCATGTTGCAAGGCCATTTTGAATTGTGGCTCTAGGCGCTGAGAAATATAAAATTCGGACGCCGTATTCCATTTCACATTCTGCTGAGGTAAGCTTCCAATATAATTGTCGTGATCCAAACCAAAGTACGGTTGACTAACTTGATGGAGCTTGGCGAGATTCGACGCAAAATGATGCCAGAAATTTCTAGTTTTATTTCCTTCAGGAAGGAATACCATCAATAGATATGAAGTGTTTTCAATATGGTCTGTGGCGATTACTTCGGGTATTCTAAAACTTTGTGAGTTTCTCAAAAGCTGCAAACCGTTAGCTTCGGCCTTAAACATTCCGGGAAATTTGGTAGCGTCATTCAATTTTACAACGAAGCTTTCTTCTTCACATTTCAAAAGGAAAATTTCATTGATGTCGCCACCTGATAGCGGTTTTGCTTCAATTAAATTGAGGTTGTTTTGGGACGCTATGTTCTGAAGGATTTTGTTCAAGGAATACAAATGACCTCACAAGTGTATGAGATATGTGAGGTTCTAATAATTTATAACTTATTTTCGAGCCCAAGTTTCAAAGGTAAAAGCGTATTTATGTCGCTTGTCTTTTTCGTGCTTTTCTTCAGAAATAAGTTTCCATTTATCTTTTGAAAACTCTGGAAAAAAGGTGTCGGCATCTTTAAAAGTAGCGTGAACGCGGGTAAGCTCGATTTTGTCGGCCACCTCAAGTCCTATTTCAAAGATTTCACCTCCTCCTATAATAAATACATCTTTATCTGATTTCGCTTTCTTTAAAGCTTCTTCCATATTGTAAACCACAACGGCATCTTCTTTCCCATAAGTTCTATCTCGTGTAATAACAATATGTACCCTGTTGGGTAGGGGTTTTTCCAAAGACTCAAAAGTCTTTCGACCCATTATAATGAAATGGTGGCTTGTGAGCTTTTTAAATCTTTTAAAATCTTCAGGCAAGTGCCACGGTAGTCCGTTGTTTTTCCCGAGTTCGTTGTTTTCGCCGGCGGCGGCAATCATTACAATCATTCTATATCAGGGGGTAAAGGGTTATCTATTCGGTCTCGGGATTGGTACGTTGGAAGCTGTAATTCGTTGTCAACTTTCTTTTGTAGCTCGGCCATCTTTTCGGCTTGACGAGCTTTCAGCTTTTCTAATTGTCGATCTTCCCATTCCTTGTCCATGAATTTATTCATTACAAAAACATTGAAGAGATGTACTAAAAATATAAAAGTCCAAATCAAAATAACCCACACGAACCAATCTTGGAAGAAAGTTTCATTTCCGTAACCAAGTATCGGATTAATAACAATTAACAAAAGTGAGCCAACTAAAAACACTATAAAATGGCGCATTAGGTTTTTTTTCTGCCTTATGCGGCGGCGGGCATATTCATATTGCTCGCGCTGTTCAGCATCAATTCTTTCGGATTTCTTAGTTTTTGAAAACATAGTTGGTTAATTTCGATGAAATTCAACGTCAATGAAAAGTCGGTATTGTAAATTTACCTAATTTTCAGCATTTCACCCACTCTATAATGGAACAATTAAAGAATCACTTTCCTGCCCTGTCCAAGTGTACCTATCTCAATACAGCAGCAAATGGTATAGTTCCCAAGCCCGTAATTGAATGGCGACGCCAACACGATTTGGATTTGATGAACCAGGCCTGCACTTTTCGACAGAATCACAAAACCCATATTGATCAAATCCGTAGTACAGTTTCTAGATTTATTGGCGCTCGGGAAGGGGAGACTGCCTTAGTTCCCAATTTTTCTTTTGGCATAAATTCAATTTTGGAAGGACTTCCTAAAGGTCAGAAAGTTCTTCTTTTGAAAGATGATTATCCATCTATTAATTGGCCCGTTGAAATGCGCGACTTTGATGTTTGCTATGCCAATATTGATGAAAATTTGGAGGAGAACATCCAAGAAGCCGTAAATAGACATCGTCCTGATGTGTTTATTTTTAGCATAGTGCAATGGCTAAGCGGAATAAAAATAAATTTAGAATTTTTGAAGCAACTCAAAAGGTCTCATCCTAATCTGCTCTTAATTGGTGATGGCACACAATATTTTGGAACTGAAAATTTCGATTTTGCAGAAAACGCTATAGATGTTTTGGGAAGCAGTGGATATAAGTGGCTCAACGCGGGTTTTGGCAATGGTTTTATAGCTATAAAAACCTCTGTAAGAGATCGCATTTTTCCAAAAATTATCGGTTTCAATTCTGCCGAAAGACTCGAAAGTTCGGCTCTTGAGACGGAGTTTATGAAACATTTTGAACCAGGGCACCAAGACACTTTGAATTATGGAAGTCTGGAAGAGGCCATTCAATTCACTGAAAATCTAGGGAGAGAAAAGTTATATGAACATATAAATTCTATATCCGCCTTAGCCAAGGAGAAGTTTGCTGCTAGGAATCTGCTTGCTCAAAGTACGCTGCGGCGTGAAAGGCATTCTTCCATATTCAACTTAATAGGAGATTCTACTTTATTTCAGAAGCTAAAAGCCAACAATATAATATGTTCACCTCGAGGGGGAGGTATTCGGGTGAGCTTTCATTATTATAACACCGAAGAAGATTTAGAGAGACTGTTGGATGTATTGAATTAAACAATAAGAGTAGTTAAAATTAGAGCTCAGCGTTTTCTAAGCACATAGTTTTTAAAATAACCTTTACTATCACTAAAGGAGGTTTCTATTTCTAATCCCGCTTCTTTTGCGAGCCAAGCCACTGTTCTGTCGTCGTATTTTTGGGATATTTCGGTATGAATAGTTTCCCATTCATCAAAATTTACGGAAAGGTTTAATTCTTCAATCCGTACCTGCATTGTTTCTGTAGCCACCAAAAAACTCTTGGCTGTTCCTGTTTCTGGATTATAAGCTTCCCAATGCTTGAATTTTTCAATTGAAAAATTTCCGCCTAGTTCATTGTTGATTCGAAGGAGCAAGTTTTTGTTGAAAGCAGCTGTAATTCCGGCGGCGTCGTTATACGCATCGAGAATGGTCTGCGGATTTTTTTTCTGATCGAAACCTATAAAAAGCAAATCGTATTTTCCCAAGCTATCCTTTAGCTTCGTTAAGAAGTCGATAGCACTAGGATGTTGCAAATTGCCGATGTTGGAGCCTAGAAGTACAATTACTTTTTTACGCGAATTGTGATCCTTTAGCCGTTTTAACACCTCAAAATACTCTCCTCTTTCTGCATCCACTTTTAGCCGGGGCATTTCTTTTGAAAGTTTTTTGGAGAGATTGTCAATGGCATTTTGACTAATATCTATGGGTTTGTAAATAAAATGAAAGTCGTTCTCCAAAAGATATTTTAAAAGAACCTTAGTCTTTTTGCCATCGCCTGCTCCTAGTTCAATAAAGTCAAATCCTTTGCCTTGTCCTCGAAAATACTCCGCGATAACCGCAGTGTGAAGGGATAGGATTTCATACTCGGCATCGGTTAGATAATACTCCGGCATGGCCATAATCTGCTGAAAGAGTTTATCGCCTTTTTTGTCATAAAAATATTTGGAGGATAAATATTTCGGATAAGTAGAAAGACCTTCGAAAACTTCCTTTTTAAAGTTGCTATCCAACAGTGGGCGTTTGGTATCCATAGGTTTCAGTGAGTGAAATTGTTATTTGGCTAATCTTATGCCCGTAAATTGCCACCGAAGATTTGTCTGGAAAAAATTGCGATAAGTGGAACGAGTGTGATGTGGTGAAGTAGCTACCGAACCGCCGCGGAGCACTTTTTGATTTACCATGAATTTTCCATTGTATTCGCCAATGGCACCTGGAGCCTTGCTATAACCGGGATAGGGCAGGTAAGCACTTTCTGTCCATTCCCAGCGACTACCCCATTCAAAGTGTTCTTGGCCGACTTCCCATTCAAACTCTGTAGGCAATCGACAGCCTTTCCATTGGGCAAAAGCAAAAGCCTCATAATATGAAATATGAGATAGCGGCGCGTTTAAAGCGAGTTTTTGAAGTCCTTGTAAACTGTATTGATGCCATTCTCCCTCAATTTTGTGCCAATACATAGGCGCTGAAATCTGATTAGTTTTCACCCAATCCAAACCTTCTGCGTGCCATAAATTAAAATCGTCATAACCTCCGGCCTCAATAAATTCAAGATATTCTGAATTGGTTACTAGTTTATTTGAAATTTGATAATCTTGAAGATATACTTTGTGGTGAGCGAGTTCGTTGTCGTAACAGAATTCGTCTGGCTTGTTGTGACCTATTTCGTAAATACCTTCCTTCATCTCTATCCATTTCGAAAGAGAATTTTGAACTGAATTCTCTGAAAATGAATCATTGTATTTCGGAAATAAGGGGTTATTTCCTAAGATATATTTAATGTCTGTAATCAACAATTCTTGATGCTGCTTCTCGTGATGGATCCCAATTAACAGAAGTTCCTCAACTTTAGTAGAAAAACCCTCAGACAGAAGCTCTTTCATTTCGTTGGTCACGTATTGCCTGTAGTCATAAACTTTAGCCACGCTTGGGCGGGAGAGATTTCCTCTATCGGTTCGAAGCACTCGCTTCCCTACGTTTTCGTAATAACTGTTGAAAACAAATGCGAAATCCTCATGGTAAATGCGATACCCAGGTTTATAAGGTTTAAGAATGAATTCCTCAAAAAACCAAGAGGTATGTCCCAAATGCCATTTGGGTGGAGAAACGTCGATTATGGGCTGTACTACATAATCTTCAATTTCCAATGGTTTGCATATGTTCTCGGTGTGTTCGCGAGTTCTTAGAAAAAAAGAAATTCTATTGTTTGTTTCAATCATGAAAAAAGTGTCGTAGATTTTTCTGACGACACTTTAAAGATAATTATTAAAATTGTGGAAGTGGAAACGATTGCGTTAAACCGATGTTAAACCCTATTTTTAATGACTATTTCCCTGTTTTAAAGGTGAATGGCACTGTCATACTTATCGCACGAGGTTTTCCTCCCATCATGCCGGGTTTCGCCATTTTGGGTATGGCCATAATGTTTCTCCTAGCTTCATCTTGAAGGCTTTTTGAACCTCCTGAAACCTTTTGTACCTCCACTAATCCTTTCTCGTTTATTATAAACTCAACTGTTACTTTTCCTTGTTCATTCTTTTTATAAGCTTCAGCTGGATATTTGAAGTTCTTTGAAATATGGGCAGAAAGTTTTTGATTAAAACAATTGTCTCGCTCAGCAACTGAACCGGATTCACATCCTGGCCACACTGGGCCGATTTCCTTAAGGGTTACTTTATTTTTATTAACATCGCCCCATTCCTGTTGTGCAAAAAGAGAAGTGGTAAAAAGAATAATTGCTAGAGTGAATATATTTCGCATAAAGAATTTATTAGATTAAGATTAAATGGCAACGGCGCCTTTAATATGAGGATGTGGATTGTAATCCACTAGGGTAAAGTCATCAAAAGTGAAGCCAAAGATATCTTTGACCTCTGGATTGATCAACATCTTGGGCAATGGACGCGGGTCACGTGACAATTGAAGCTCTACTTGTTCAAAATGGTTGCTGTAAATATGGGCATCTCCAAAAGTATGGACAAAATCGCCGTATTTATATCCGCAAACTTGGGCCATCATCATGGTCAAAAGCGCGTATGAAGCTATATTAAAAGGCACCCCAAGAAAAATATCGGCGCTTCTTTGGTATAATTGACAGGAAAGTTTGCCGTCGGCCACATAGAATTGAAAAAAGGCATGACAGGGAGGGAGAGCGGCTTTTCCCTTAGCTACATTATCGGCAAAGGATTCTGAAGTATTTGGCAGAACACTGGGGTTCCATGCACTTACCAGCATACGTCGACTATCAGGATTTGTTTTAAGTGTTTGGATAATTTCTGAAATTTGGTCTATATCCTCACTGTTCCAATTGCGCCATTGATGGCCATAAACCGGTCCGAGATCACCATTTTCATCAGCCCATTCGTTCCAGATCCGCACTCCATTTTCCTGCAGGTATTTAATATTGGTATCTCCATTTAAAAACCAAAGCAATTCGTAAATAATCGATTTTAAATGCAGTTTCTTGGTGGTGATCATCGGAAAGCCTTCATTGAGGTCGAACCTCATTTGATAGCCAAAGACACTTTTTGTTCCAGTACCGGTGCGGTCTTGCTTTTCAGTCCCGTTTTCTAAAACGTGCTCTAAAAGATCGTGGTATTGTTTCATTATAAAATATTAATATTTAGGAAATAAATTTAAAGAACCGGATTCACTATTAAAACAGAAAAGGAAGGGATTTATTATTAGTTATCAACGAAATTTGGTTTGTGACGAAATGTGGTGGTATTGAAAGTTAAAACAGACCTTTTTATTTGAATTTTTTACCCAATAAACATTCCCGCGATAGTAGCTGAAACCAAGGAAGCTATAGTACCACCAATCAGAGCTTTCATTCCGAAGCGAGAGAGCGTTTTTCGCTGTCCCGGTGCGAGCGAGCCAATACCCCCAATTTGTATTCCTATGGATGCAAAATTGGCGAAACCGCAAAGCATATAAGTGGCCATAATAATGCTTTTTTCATAAGTGAGATGGATTTCGCTTGAAACATCCTTTAATTGCGCTAGTTGGATATAGCCTACAAATTCACTTGCCACCAGTTTTATACCCAGTAGTTGGCCCATCATCAACATATCTTCCCTAGCCACTCCTATAAGCCACATTAAAGGCGCGAAAATAGTTCCTAGAATTGCTTCCAAAGAGAGACTTTTGTATGCCGAATTGGATGCTACCCAATCATTTACGGAGGTGATTCCTCCCAGCCATCCCAAAATGCCGTTAATCATAGCGATGAAAGCGACAAATACCAAAAGCATGGCCCCTACGTTTACGGCTAGCCTTAGGCCTTCTGTAGTTCCATTGGCAATGGCATCTAGAAAATTGGAGCCGATTTTATCCTGGGAAACCTTAACCTCAGTTTCAATCGCCTCCGTTTGTGGATACAAAATCTTAGAAATTACAATAGCTCCAGGTGCCGCCATAACTGATGCTGCCAATAAATGTTTTGCGAATGTCAATCTTAAAATAGGATCATCCCCGCCTAAAAAACCGATATAAGCAGCGAGTACTGCTCCAGCTACGGTGGCCATTCCGCCAACCATCACTAAGAGCATTTCCGACTTGTTCATTTTTTCCAAATAGGCTTTAATCAGTAATGGAGCTTCCGTCTGGCCCAAAAAGATGTTTCCCGCTACACTCAAGCTTTCGGCGCCCGAAATGTTCAACAGTTTTGTCAATAGCCATCCCATGCCTTTTACAACCACTTGAATTATTCCGAAGTAAAACAGAACGGAAGTAAGAGCCGAAAAGAAAATGATGGTCGGCAAAACTTGAAAGGCAAAAATAAATCCAAAGGAATTGATATCCAGCATGCCGCCAAAGAGAAATTCGCTTCCTGCTTTGGTATATTCAAGGACGTTAACAAATACTTGCCCTACAGCTTCAAATCCACTTTTCACAAAGTTGATTTTCAATACGCCTACAGCAATCAAAAGTTGAAATGCGAGGCCTATCCCAACGGTTTTCCAACTGATAGCTTTCCGATTGGAACTAAATAAAACTGCGATAACAATAAGAGAAACCATGCCCAAAATTCCCCGCCACATACTTTGAAGTGAAAATCCTTGACTTGGGATAATAGCTGAAGATTGGGTGACAGTTGTAGGTAAAACTTGGGTTTCGGCTCTTGGAGTTTTTAAACTAAACAGTAAATTTCCTTCAGAAAGGTTTAGGGTGCTATCAGTAACTTTTAAAACTCGAAACCTTCTAATATTATCCTTCGTTTTATTGAAGAAAAGCACCAAAAGATTATTCTGAAAAATATAGTCACCGCTTGATTGTAGACTGTCCCAGGCCGTTAATTGGTATTCGAAGCTGCCATTTTCAAGTTTTAAAAAATCGTTTTTAGGATCGATACTGAGGATGGATAGACCGTTTTGGTCTTTAACTTCAGAAAATTGCCAAGTTTTTTCAATGCTCTGTCCGAAAATATTTCCGAAGAAAAAGAGCGCGGTAGTTAGGATGAAAATTTCCCTCATTTGGTTTTTATATATTCCGTTTCCGAAAATACTAACTAAAAATTGACATAGGGTTATTCTCTTTTTGAAATTTCGTCCCGGATGCTTGCTGCTGCTTCATAATCTTCTCTAGCCACTGCCAGTTCAAGCATTTTGTTGAGGTCGGTCAAGCTATATCTGCTGTAGTTTTCTCTTGGTGGTTTCGTCGATTCCTTGTCTTCTCCTAAAATTAGATTTTCAATAACCTTTTCTTCCTTTTTGGAAATGCTCTTTTTGGAAGGTGGTGTTTTTAGAAAAATCCCAGCCTTATCAAGGATATTCTTGTATGTAAAAATGGGAGCCTTAAATCGCAGAGCAAGCGCTATGGCATCGCTGGTTCGGGCATCGATGATTTCTTCAATCTTGTCCCGTTCACAAATTAAAGAGGAATAAAACACCCCATCTACCAATTTATGAATGATGACCTGCTTTACCACTACTTCAAACCTGTCGGCAAAGTTCTTGAAAAGGTCATGGGTAAGAGGCCGAGGTGGGGTAATGTCTTTTTCCAAAGCGATGGCAATGGACTGGGCCTCAAAAGCACCAATAACAATCGGCAGTTTTCGTTCGCCATCCACTTCGCTCAGAATTAGCGCATAAGCCCCGTTCTGAGTTTGGCTGTACGATATTCCTTTTATTGTAAGTTTTACTAAACTCATTCTTAGGTATTCAGTGTTCCCTGTTTATTGTTTTAACTAAACAATGGAATTTAAAATTAACGAATAAATGGATAATAAAAAAAGGCTGTTTAAACTCGGATGTTTCCTAATTTAAACAGCCTTTTTCGAGGCACAAATTAATGAAAAATTATGCGTTCTGCGCCTTAAATTCTTTTAATTTTTCTGTGAGCTTCGGCACGATTTCAAATGCATCACCAACCATCCCATAGTCTGCCGCCTTAAAGAAGGGGGCTTCTGGGTCGTTATTGATTACAACCTTCACTTTGGAGGCATTGATTCCCGCTAAATGCTGAATGGCTCCAGAAATTCCAATAGCGATATAAAGATTGGCCGCCACAGGTTTCCCGGTTTGTCCCACGTGTTCAGAATGAGGTCTCCAGCCCATATCGCTTACGGGTTTAGAACAGGCAGTTGCAGCGCCTAAAGTATTGGCGAGGTCTTCCAACATGCCCCAATTCTCAGGGCCTTTTAAGCCTCTTCCTCCCGACACGACTATTTCGGCATCGGCAATTGTTACTTTATTGGTCGCTTTATCGACTGATACGATTTCCATATCAAAATCGTGGGTATCGAGGTTTGGCGAAAAAGATTCCTTGCTGGCAGAAACTTCATTTTCCTTTAGTCCATAAGAGTTTTTGCCCAACCCTAATATCTTGATTTCTGTTTTGATTTCGGTTAAAGCCAGGGCTTTGTTCGTGAAAACGCTATGCTTCACTTTAAAAGGAGAAGTGCTTTCTGGCAGACCGATAATGTTGGGAACGTATCCAGCTTCGCAGTTTACTGCTAGTGCTGGACTAAGAAATTTGCTGTTGGCGCTGGATGAAACCACTATTACCTTGGCTCCCTCATTTTTGGCGGCTTGGGCAATAGCATCGGCGTAAGCTTCTGCATTGAACTTGCTCAATTTATCATTGGAAACCTCCAATATTTTTGAAGCGCCGTATTTCCCCAACTCAGAAGTATCGCTCGCGTTGATGCATACCGCAGTAACGGTAGTGCCCATTTTATCGGCAATACCCTTGGCGTAGGAAACCGCTTCCAAAGCAATTTTCTTGATTTTTCCTTCTTCTGATTCTGTATATACTAAAACTGACATGATTTTTGTTTTTTTAAATTACCTTGGCTTCATTATGAAGCAATTCCACAAGTTCATCAACCGTATCGACTAATTTCACAGGGCCTTTTGGCGCTGGTTTTTCAAAGGAAACCGTTTGGGTTTCTGGATTGGAGTCAATCGGTTCTTTTACGTTCAGTGGTTTTGTACGTGCTTGCATAATTCCTCTCATATTGGGGATGCGCAAATCGCTTTCTTCTACTAAACCTTTTTGACCTCCTATAACCAGTGGAAGAGAAGTTTTTAAGGTTTCCTTTCCGCCGTCTATTTCACGAATGGCAGTGGCTTTATTACCTTCTACTTCTATGCCAATACAGGTGTTCACAAAGTTTACGCCCGCTAATTTGGCAACCATTCCTGGAACCATCCCTCCGTTGTAATCGATAGATTCACGGCCGGCAATTACTAAATCGTATCCGCCTTCCTTAACCACACTTGCAATCTGTTTAGCTACAGAAAAACCGTCGGTAGCAGCTGTGTTTATTCTGATTGCCTCATCGGCACCAATGGCCAAAGCCTTTCGAAGTGTTGGTTCAGTTTCTGGACCGCCCACATTAATAACGTGCACTGAAGCACCTTGTTTTTCCTTAAACCACATAGCGCGGGTAAGGCCAAATTCATCATTTGGATTAATCACGAACTGCACCCCATTAGGGTCGAACTTAGTGTCACCATCGGTAAAATTGATTTTGGAGGTGGTGTCCGGTACGTGACTTATACAGACTAATATTTTCATTTTTGTAATGTTTTTTGGATTGTAAAATATCTGCAAACGAGATCAATATAATACTGAAGGGTTTGCTTGCGTGCGAAGTTAAGAATATATTTTCTTTCTTTTGCTATGCGTGCATAATAAATTTTGGCTAAAAATCGCAAAAATGAAACCACACCGTTGAACAACTCCCCAGTTTGTTCATGGTGTGGTTTCTCATATAAACAAATCAATATTTATAATGCATTAGTCTATAATGCCAGCTTATTATTGTAGTTATTTGTACGCTAAGGCGATATTTATTTCAAAAAATATATTTGAAAATGAAAATCCCCGCATTCTGGGTGAAAATCTACTGAATTTTATAATCACCCTTTTCAAATTCAAAACTCTTGCACCAAACTAAATAGAGCCATAAATGGAATTCTTACTGTTTGGTGTAAATCCGGCTAATAATTGTGAATAGGGGTGGAAGAAATGTTTTCAACCTTTGGAACCTTAAACCCGTTTCAAAAGAAAATGATAAATGCTTTTTCCACTACTATCAGTCAGGGTGTAGGCGGTTTCAAATTGAAATCCATTTTCATGCATAAAGTTTAAGGCATCGACCATTGAATTAAATTCCAATTTATTGCCGTCTTTGTCCTTCAGGATATGTTCCTTTGAACTCCACATACTATCCTTTTGTCCAAAATCCAGTTGGATGTTTAGTTTGGAACTGAACATTTTTCCTGTGCCTAAAATCTGAACATATTGTGCAGGAATGTCACGAAGAGGGACATCATTAACCGATTGGGAAAAAGTTAGGTTGATGGTGAAAAGAAAGATAGTTAGTAAAATAAGTTTTTTCATAATGTGTCATTTAGAAAATAATGCTTACTCCCAATATTTTGGTTGGTGTTTCAGCTTATTGCCAACAATACTGCTAAAATCCCAACAAATGGATTAAGAAAAAACTCTAAATGAAAATGACACCATAATAAGTGAAAATCCGCCTATTTCAATTTGGTGTACAACAAATCAAAACGTTTCTGCACCTCCGTTTTATAGGTTTTGGATACAATGCAAATATGGTCGCCAATTTTTAAACGGTTGCCGTTGATGCGACCATCCAAAATGTGATGGCTTAAATTTATTACCTCGCTTTCATTGATACGGATAAAGTTATATGGCAATTTTCCGCTTATCTCTGTCAAGGATACAGGAAGATAAAAGGATTGTTTTTTCCAGTTTTCCACTCGACAGTAATTGACCTTTAGCTTTTTATAACAGGGCTTGCCTTTTTCTCGGGTTTTCCCTTCGTCTATTTCTGTGGAGTTGGTAGTGATCAAAGCAATTTCCTCCAAAGAAACCGGGACCTGGGAGACTTGCGAACTATTGTGTTCCTTGGTGTTTTCAATATAATCCGTAAAGCAGAGAAGGGCTTCTTTTGTCGATAAAGCCATTTCCTTTTTTGACCGGCTAAGCGCAGTCTGAATGGCGCGAACTACTTGTTTGGTATCCAGATGCGGTTTGGTCTTGACCAGAAAATTATCGTGGCTTGTCTGCAGACTCTCAAAAAAGGTTTCGTTGTCGTCGTAATCGGTTACATAAATAAAAGGAATCTTATAGGTTGCCGAAAGTATTTTTCCCAAATCAATTCCAGTTTGCTCCCCTTCTAAATCTATATCCAATAGCACAATGTCGGGCACTTTGGACTGGATCCGCTCCAGCGCTTTTTCTACACTGGGGGTGTATCCATCCACACTGTAATTTTCTTCGGCCAGGGCCATTGTCAGGCGTTTGTAGAGTATGGCCTTGTCTTCAACAATAAGGATATGGGCTTTTGGTTTCATTGGAAAGTAGTTAATAGTTAATTTTCAATTTCATTTCGGTTTCAAGGTCAATCTCCTCCGCGTCATGCCACATTTTTAGGAGAAGTAATGTCCATCCGCAATCCATCGCTGCCGTTCAATATAAAACTTCCCTTGTATTCCTGAGTCAATAGCTTGATGGTTTCCATGCCAAAGGAATCCAGGGTGTCAATATTGAAATCGGCCGGCAGACCTTTTCCGTTGTCGCTGAGATTTAAGTTGTAATGGTCTTTCTCTTCCTTGAAACGAATGGAAATAATCCC
>Ga0079223_10000006_pt1 | contig 53553 bp, 46 predicted proteins | sample Stecom2011_FD_75072 | JGI IMG/M metagenome (GOLD analysis project Ga0079223, IMG submission 75072) | Agricultural soil microbial communities from Utah to study Nitrogen management - Steer compost 2011 | ecosystem: Environmental > Terrestrial > Soil > Agricultural land | place: USA: Utah...
AAGAAACGATTGCAATAGCACTAAAGGTTATGAACTATTGTGTGAATCTTTTCATATTATTGGTCTTTGTTTTCATAATTTAAACTCTTCTCTAATATACAAATAACGTGTTTTTAATCTTTAGTTACAAACTTTGTTAAAAAGAAGGACACGAAACCGTTCTAAAACTTGGTTGTTTTGTCTTACAGTTTAGGTCAAACCCTAACGAAACCTCATGAGAACCTCCTGAAACTCCATTGTTTAGCTTCGACACTGTAACATCATAACTATAACCTACTTTAATTGTTCCTGTATTTACTCCTAATGATAAAATAAAGGCATCTTTTGATCGGAACCAAGCTCCAGCAGTAAATGCTCCGTACTTAACATACGTTCCTAACATTAACTCCATAAATCCTTGTTGGTATTGATAAATGATATTTGGCATGATAGAAGTCTCACTTGTATATTGTGATTTTCCTCCTAAAGGAATACTTGCACCTAAATGACCTGTTAAACGAATAGGCATTGGACTTTCTCCAACAATCATTGATTCGTTAGGCATATTTAAATGGTGCGCTGAAACTCCAAAGAAGAACTGATCAGTAAAACCAACCATTCCTGCAGAAGCATCAAAAAAACCTTTAGATCCTCCTCTTGGAACATCTCCTGAAGCATAAATAAACCCTCTTCTTGGGTCAATCATATCTCCAAAAGTTAACTTATCCCAATCTAAGAATTTTTGATTCCATGTAGCTTTTCCTGCAAACATCATCGTAAACTTACGGTTCACTTTTAAATGATAGTTGTAGATTAAACTTAAGGTAGTGTGATTAATTGTACCTTTTCCTTGTTGATCATGAGTAGCTATAACACCAATCCCTCCTGCAATACTTTTAAAATATTGATCATAAGAAGCAGAGTAGGTAACAAATGTTCCTGACAACGCAGGCCATTGATTTCTATAGTTTACCGCAAATCTTGGACAACCATGGCTACCTGCAAACGCTGGATTCAAATAAATAGGATTCGCATAAAACTGCGAAAACTGAGGATCTTGAGCGTATGCCTTAGGTGATAATCCATTGATCATTAAGATTATTGCCAACAACAATAATGTAAATAATTTATTTCTAAGCATAGTTTACTTTTACATAATACACAAACAACTTTCAATTTTACGAAAAAAAACGCTCATAGTTACAAAAAAAAGAAAGTTCTTTTAAAATATGTTAATGATCATTACGTTTCATTATCTAATTATGTACTTCTTTTTAAACTTTTTTAAGAGCTTTAGCGTTTTCTATTAACTTTGATAAAATGACAGATTTACTATATAAAGGAATGTTTAGTTTCCTGCTCCTAATTATTTCATTTAATGGACTGACACAGCAAGAGGTTGAATTACAGTTAGAATGGAAAGATAGTCCGGGTACAATGACCACCTCGACTAAGGATTTTCCATATCCACACCTTGAGCATTCATTCGTAAGTGAAAATGAATTTTTGTTCTTGAAGGAATTTAAGCGCACCAACACATCTTCGCATTGGCAATTTGATTTACTCACCTTTCAAACTTCTTCAATTGATCAGGTAACCAAAGATTTTCTGACGACTTTCTCAATTAATATTGAAAACACACCCGTATTTATTCTTAAAAATAACAGTAAAGCTGGAAAACCTACCGCAGTTTTATCACTCGTTCCTTTCGTCAAAGTAAATGGGGAGGTCAGAAAAATTACGTCTATAACTTTTAAACAAACTTCCAATACTATTTACAGTACAAAATCCACAACTTTTGCTGCGTCTTCTGTTTTGAAAAGTGGAAGTGGACAATGGTATAAGATTTCTGTGAAAGATGATGGGATTCATAAAATAGATTATGCCTTTTTAAAATCGATAGGTATAGATGTAGACAATGTCAATCCTAATCACATTAATATATACGGAAATGCTTTTGGAAGATTACCTGAATTAAATAGTAAATACCGTCCTGATGATTTATTGAAAAATGATATTGTGATTGTAGGGGACGCTGATGGATCATTCGATGCAAGTGACTATATTTTATTCTATGGTAAAGGTCCAAATAAGTGGGAACAAAAAAATGATGGTTTTGAGAGGATACTGAACAATTACGCGACTCACTCAGCATATTATATTAATATCAATTCTTCTGCTACTCCAGCGAGAATACAAAATGCAAGTACTTCAAATCAACCTGCATCACATATTGTAACGGATTTTAATTCATATACAATTCATGAACAAGAGTTGATTAACGTAATGAAAACCGGCCAACGTTGGTATGGAGAAGTATTTGATGCCAACCTTACACAAACCTTTTCTTTAAACATTCCAAACCTAAATCCTAATGAACCGGCTACATTAAGAAGCTATATGGCTTGTGAACAAGGAGGAGCTGGTGGGTCGACGAACTTTAGAGTAAGCTACAACAACACTGCATTGGGTGGAGCTGACTTATTTTCAACCAGTGATGATAGCTACTCAAGAAATGGATTTGTATCAGCACCTGGTGTTTTCAATCCAACAAGCAGTACCTTTCCACTTCAAGTAACTTTTAATAGGGCCTCCCCTTCTGACGCTGGTTACCTCGATTTTTTAGAAGTAAATGCTAGAAGTTATCTCAAGTTTTATAATGATGTTCAATTTCAAGATCTAAAATCTGTAGGCCCTGGAAATATTGCTGAAATGGAAATCAGTAGTTTCCCTTCTAATGGAATCGTTTGGGAAATCACTAACCCTACAACTCCTCAAGTTGTTTCAGGAACGCTTAACGCAGGAAAATATACTTTTAAAATAGAATCAGACAGCCTTCGTAAGTTTATTGCTTTTAATGGTTCTCAATATAAAAAACCACAATATATAGGAACTGTAGCTCATCAGGACTTGCATAGTTTAGGTCAGGCAGACTACTTAATTGTTACACATCCGATCTTTTTATCACAAGCCAACAGACTCGCTGATTTACACAGAAACAATGGAATGACAGTTCATGTTGTCACAACTACTCAAGTCTACAATGAGTTTTCAGGTGGAACACAAGATCCAACGGGGATTAAATTCTTTACAAAAATGTTTTATGACCGAGCTGGTGGTGACATCGCTTTGCAACCAAAATACTTGACTCTTTTTGGTGATGGAACCTACGACCCTCTGGATAGGGTTTCACCAAACAACTATATGGTTCCCGTTTATGAAACCGTCAACTCAGAAAACTATACGGCCGCTTTAGTATCAGACGATTATTTCGGTTTTCTGGATGACAGTGAAGATTTCTCCCCAATGGATTTTTTGGATATTGCAGTAGGCCGACTTGTAGCTACTACAGAAAAAGATGCCATTACTTTGGTCAACAAAATTGAACATTATATGAAGAATGGATCTAAACTCTACTCTTCCAGCAATTTATCATGTGGTCAAGATGGTTATATATCTACACATGGTGATTGGCGTTTGAAATATATATTAATAGGAGATGATGAAGAGAATGGATACTTTTTAAATAAAGACTTGGAACCTGCTTCAATATATACTGAAGCAAACCATCCAGAAATGAATGCTAAGAAAATTTATGCTGATGCTTACACTCAAATAACAACAGCTGGAGGTGAAAGATATCCAGAGGTAAATAGTGAAATAAACAGAAGTATTGAAGGAGGAGCTTTGGTAACTTGCTTTGTGGGACACGGAGGTTCTGCTGGAGCAGCTCAAGAACGAATAATGTCGATTGGAGAAGTTAGAGAATATCAAAATATAGATAAACTGACACTCTTCGTCTCAGCAACATGTGAATTCGCCAGAATAGACGACAATGAAATGGTTTCTATTGGGGAATGGATGGCGTTAAACGAAATAGGAGGAGCAATTGCATTGATGACGACAACACGGGCTGTATATTTTTCAACAAATTCAGTTACAACAGCAAAGTTCTTTGAAAATGTATTTGCTCGCGATGCCAATGAGGTTCCTCTGACTTTCGGAGACATTATTCTTAAAACAAAAAATGCAGTCACAGGAGGTTCTAACAACAAAAGGAGCTTTATGCTATTAGGTGACCCAGCATTAAAGATTGCATTACCCTATGAAAGAGTTGTCCTTGATAGCGTAAATAATATTGATGTTAATCTTGCCAACGATACCATTCGCGCACTATCTAAAGTTAGAATGCGTGGACACATTGAAGATCAATATGGAAATCACTTAAATGGTTTTAATGGTGTTATTCAACCTTCTATCTATGATAAGCCACGCGAAAGAAAAACATTAGGACAAGATGTTACCTCGCCTGTAATTCCTTTTGATGTACAAGAGAATGTTCTGTTTAAAGGGAAGGCCACAGTAAGCAATGGTGTTTTTGATTATGAGTTTATTGTTCCAAAAGATATTGATTACAATTACGGAAATGGAAAGTCAAGTTTTTACTCTTGGAGCAATAACAACATAAACGCTGGAGGGTATTCGGATGCTTTTATTATTGGGGGCATAGACACCAGTGGACTGAATGATCAAGAAGGACCCCAGATTGAATTATTTTTAAATGACGATAGCTTTGTCAATGGAGGAATCACAGATGAGACCCCAATTCTAATGGCAGATCTTTTTGATGAAAGTGGAATAAATACTGTAGGAAATGGAATAGGCCATGACATTACCATGATTTTGGATGCCAATACAAGTGAAGCAAAGGTTTTAAATGATTTCTATGAATCAGACTTGGATACTTATAAAAGTGGTAAGCTTCGTTATCAAATGGATAAATTAACCCCTGGTCTTCATACTTTAACTTTTAAAGCATGGGATGTAAATAATAATTCGAGTGAAAAGACAATTGAATTTACCGTGCATGAACAAAAAGATATTGCATTAGACCACGTATTAAACTATCCAAATCCATTTACAACACACACAGAGTTCTTTTTTGAGCACAACCAAGTATGTGCAGCATTAGAAGCGCAAGTTGAAGTATTCACCGTTACAGGAAGGTTAGTGAAGACAATTAATCAACTTGTAGAAACAAGAGGTTTTAGGACAGAAGGAATTCCGTGGGACGGAAGAGATGATTTTGGAGATCAATTGGCAAAAGGTGTTTATGTTTATCGCGTTACAATTAAAAACCCAGATGGAGAACAAACACAAGAGATGCAAAAGTTATATCTTTTAAAGTAAAACACAATAAATTTTTAGGGTTTACGTATATTTGTACGTTTGGAATGATAAATTGTGATTATAGTCAATGTTTTGATCAATAATTCGCTAACTAAAGTTGAATAATTTTATATAAATGATAAGAAAATATTTTCTAACTGGATTGACATTAGTAATTACTGCATCTGCTTTTGGGCAGAGTGGAAACGCTCCAAAAGATGCGGCAGACTTACAATTAAACACCATCACTACTGCTGTTCCTTTTTTACAGATTACTCCTGACTCAAGATCTGGAGCAATGGGTGATGTTGGAACAGCATTGAGTCCAACATCAAATTCATTTTTTTGGAACACTTCGATGCTGTCTTTTGCAGAAGATAAATCTGAAGTTTCACTTTCGTATTCTCCATGGCTTCAAAACTTAGCCTCAGATATTAACCTGTCTCATTTAGCAGGATATTATCGTGTGAATGATCGAAACGTGATTGGTGGATCTTTAAGGTTCTTCAGTTTGGGAGAAATTCTTTTCACCGACAATACTGGTACTCCTACAATGCCACATACGCCGACAGAGTTTGAGCTGCTTGGAGGATATGCTTTTAAATTAAACGAGAAGTTCTCTTTAGGATTAAATGGAAAATTCATATATTCTAACCTAACTTCAGGTGCAATGGTCGATGGAGCAGAAAGTTCAGCAGGTTTAGCTGGAGCAGCAGACGTTTCATTTTCTTACTTTAGTGATGACATTCGTTATGCTGGAATGCGAGGTTCTCTTGCTTTTGGAGTAACATTAAACAATGTGGGAAATAAGGTTTCCTATACAGCAGAGAATGACCGAGATTTCTTACCTACAAATTTGAAAATCGGATCAGCAATGACCATTCATTTAGACACATACAATAGCTTAACATGGGCTGTGGATGTATCGAAGTTACTTGTGCCAACTTCTCCTATAAGAAACAGCATAAGCGGTGACGTGATGTCAGGATATGATCCAAATGTAGGAGTAGTACCTGGAATGTTACAGTCTTTTTATGATGCACCAGGAGCTTTAGCAAAAGATGCCAATGGAAACTACATCAAAAATGCAGATGGTTCTTATGAAGTTGTTAAAGGAACGAAATTCAAAGAAGAGTTGACTGAAATCATGATTGGTACAGGATTAGAATATTGGTACAATGATTTATTTGCCGCACGTGCAGGATATTTTTATGAAAACTTGAATAAGGGAGCTCGTCAACACCTTACTTTTGGAATCGGATTGAAATATAAAATGTTTGGAATTGACTTTTCATACTTGACTTCTTTGAGAAGAAATAATCCACTTCAGAATACAATTCGTTTTACTTTAAGATTGCATTTCGGAAACAAGACGAATGACAATAGCAAATCTGTTAAACCCTAACAAATGAAAATTAAAATCGGTTTTGGCGTTGATGTTCATCAGCTGGTTCCAGAACGTGAATTGATTATTGGTGGAGTAAATGTTCCTGCACCTTTTGGAGCATTAGGCCATTCAGATGCAGATGTATTGCTTCATGCTATTTGTGACGCTATACTTGGTGCCTTAAATTTAAGAGATATAGGATTCCATTTTTCTGATACAGATCCAAAATACAAGGATATCGATTCTAAAATCTTACTGAAAGACTCCTTCAAACTTGTTAAAGAGAAAGGATATGTAATTGGAAATATTGATGCGACCGTAATTTTAGAAACACCAAAACTGAATCCACATATTCCTGCAATGCAAAAGGTTATTGCTGAATGCCTTGAAACTGATGTAGACAACATTTCTTTAAAAGCTACAACACATGAAAAGGTAGATTCTTTTGGAAATCAAAAGGCTGTTAAAGCCTATGTGGTTTGTTTGCTTACAAGCGAATAGTCTATCTCAATTCGTATTTAAGTAAGTATCAAAATCCGAGCAATGAGGCAAATCACACAAAACAAATACTTTTTGCTTCTTGTTATCTCTATTACATGGGGATCTTCTTTCATTCTTATCAAAAAGACACTTCCTGTATTTGATCCTTTTCAAATTGGTGCTTTCCGTGCTGGAATATCAGGTTTATTTTTATCAGTGATAGGTTTTCCAGCAATGCGAAGAATGAAAAAGGCCGATATTTTATGGATTGGATTAGCAGGGTTTTTAGGTAATTTCCTGGTTGTTTTTATCTTCCCTTTTGCTCAACGCGAAGTAAGTAGCTCTTTAGCAGGAATAATCAATGCATTAGATCCTGTTTTTACCTTGATTTTGGGCGCGCTTCTTTTTGGAATTAGAAATAAAATAATTCAGTATGTTGGTGCAGTAATTGGGTTTTTAGGAGCAGTTGTTTTGGTTTACACTTCAGGCTCAGAAAGCAGTAGCAATCATTACTTTTATATCGCTTTATTAATTATTGGAGCCGCATTATATGCTATTTCAGCCCTTATTGTTGAGAAAAAGCTAAAGCACATTAAATCAATGGAGCTCACCTGTTCCATTTATACGTTTTGGATGATTCCTTCACTTATCATATTAGCATTCTCAGGATTCTTTACTGACATTGATTATTCACAAACCCAAACTTTAGAGTCCTTAGGTTATTTAACTTTCTTAACTGTAGTAAGTACAACTTTTGTAATGTTTTTATTTTTCAAACTTGTTCAAGACACTTCAGCAGTATTTATCAGTACAGTTTCTCTTTTAATTCCAGTGGTTGCAGTTTTATGGGGAGTATTAGATGGCGAAAAATTCACAATTTGGTACGCCTTAGGAGCCGCTCTTGTTTTGTTAGGAGTTTATTTTATTAGAGAGCAGAAGAAAGAAACAGAGAAAAATAAACTGTAAAAATCAATAATTAAATCTAATGACTCCTACCCCACTCATCAGGCACTACAAATGTTGTCTTTTTATCATCAAACAATACCATTTCAGGATTCATCAATCTACTATTCAACTCAAGTAAATCATGTTGATGCTCGTTTGCTGAAGGATGTGTCGCTGACAACCAATTCGGACGGGTTAATATGCATATGGCTTGCGTCGATAAGTTTTTTAATTCAGATTGTAGAACAAACTGGTTGGGTTGATTACGGTTCACATTTCTACTGTCAATTTTCTTTTCACTGAAGAATATTCCTTTAAAAAAAAGATAAGTATTGTCTATAGTACAGTTTATTTTATACTGAACCTCCTTTCTTTCACTTAAAGGCAATTGGTGCTGTAGCAATCTATCAATTTTTAACCCCAAATTATCTTTCCTTCTCGGTCCTACCCAATTTAAAGCATCATTAGGGTGTTTCGGATCATTCAGAAGGTAGTATTTTACAGCACATTCTAAATGAATTACTTTTCCTTTATATCGAATAATAAAATCTGTTTCTCCAATTGTTTTCTGCCCTTCAATAATCTGAAAGTTCTGTAATAAAAGATCAACTTGTTTAAAAGTTTGAAAAAAATAAGAGAGAAGTGCTTCTGCATAAAAACCCAAACGCTTATTTTTCTTGCGGTCTAAAAATGCAATTAATGTTTCTGGATTTTTATCTAATTCTTTAAAATAATCAACAGAAAGAATCTTCCATTCTTCAATTATCGATTGAGGAAACAGTGAATATGGTGACAAGTCAAAACTATCTGATAAAGGAGAGTCTGTGAACAACAGCCAATACAAATCTCTAACTGCGAAGTTATTAAGCCTATGATATGAAACGTCTAACATAATTTAAAGATAGCTTTTTTTGGCGTATGATATAGGGTATCTTGGCGTTCTTATCAAGAGTTGTGAAACACTTCTTCCATTTAAATTTGATGAATTATAAATCAATACTGCAACTCAAAAAGAAAAGTCTAATACCTTAAGAATTGGTTTCGTTGTTTTTCTTATTCAAAATATACTCCTTGGCTGCTTTATAATGCTGTTCAAATTCTGCTGCTTCACTCATTTGATACATTTCCATCTCTGATTTCAACATATCTTGAATTTGCAATTGCTCAAAATACTTCTTGGCATGAACAACATGGATTAAAAAACGTTTACCTACCAGCTGAACTTCTTCAAATGTAGTAAATGACGTAACTTTGTAAAAAGACTTATTGTCAAATCGTTTTCTATATTGGGGAAAGTCCATAAGTTTGTATTATTAAATTAGGAACACAAATGTATATTAATTCGGAACATAAAAAAGCACAAGAGCTATTGGATGAGCAAAAATTAGAGAAGTCTCTCATTGCATTTAACAAAGCTTTAAAATTAGATCCAAATCATCCCGACATACTTTCACATCGAGGAGTGCTTTATTTGCATATGAACCAGAAAAAAAAGTGTTTTGAAGACTTGGAGTTATCCCTCCGTTTAGATAAAGACTATAGTTTTCGCTATGCAGCATTGGCTTATGCTAAAGATTATTTCGGTGATCTTGACGCAGCAATAGCGCTTTACCAAAAAGCTGTTGAAGTTGATCCTACTGATGCTATTTCTCATAATAACTTAGGTTTATTGATGGAGAAGAGTGGTTATCAGAAGAAAGCTAAAGAAAATTTTGAAAGGGCAGATCGTTTGGCTGAAATTCAAGAAGATATGCTTGAAAAGCTCGATGATTTAGAGAAAAGAGAAGATCAGTTTCATGCGAATCAAAAGGAAGAAATGAAAGAGGAGGAATTGAAATCAACAAATCCCCTACCCAAACCTGGATCTTTAAATATACCCCAAGGAGAACGCTTACAACCGAAAAAACTAAAGGCAGATACGCCTAAAACTTTTGGTCAAATTTCAAAAGATTTAGTTACGAAGAAAAGTGTTTTTAAAGAATTCGTTCTGTTTATAAAAGACGGATTTAAACTTAAAAAAGAATGACGAAAAAAGAAAAAGCTGAATTTATAATGGAGGAATTGGACAAAGTTTATCCCACTACTCCTATTCCTCTTGACCATACAAACAATTACACTTTATTGGTTGCTGTTTTATTGTCTGCACAATGCACTGATGTTCGGGTGAATCAAATCACTCCCCACCTCTTTTCAAAAGCAGACAATCCATATGATATGATCAAGCTTTCAATTGAGGAAATTCGTGAGATCATCAAACCTTGTGGCTTGTCCCCACAAAAATCAAAAGCAATATTCAACCTGTCTCATATTTTGATTGACAAACACGATGGTATTGTTCCAGACAACTATGAAGATTTAGAATTTTTGCCAGGTGTCGGTCATAAAACTGCAGCAGTTGTTATGTCTCAAGCTTTTGGAATCCCAGCATTTCCAGTCGATACACATATTCACCGTCTGCTTTATCGTTGGGGAATTACAAATGGAAAGAACGTAACGCAAACCGAAAAAGATGCAAAAGCTATTTTCCCTATTGAAAAATGGAACAAACTGCATTTACAAATCATCTTTTACGGAAGAAGTCACTCGCCAGCACGAGGCGCCAGACTAAGTGTTGATTACATTACAGAAGCAATTAGAAGAAAGTCGGTGTTGAAGGATTATAAACCTTAAAACAATTACGAATTTTTAAATTACGAACGGCTTTAGCCCTCTGCGTAGCTAATTACGAATTGTAGGACGTGAGTAAAGTAAGGGATGAAACACGGATTTTTTTTAATTCGTAATTCGCAATTATCCCATTCGTAATTATCTCATTCGCAATTAATCATTATCTTTAGATCATGGCAGAAAAAATTAACCGTGAATATTTAGAACAGTTTGGAAACTTAGAGGTTTTAGCTAAACAAATTGTAGAAGGATTCATTACTGGACTTCACAAGAGTCCGTTTCATGGATTTTCTGTTGAGTTTGCCGAACATCGTTTGTATAACACAGGAGAATCAACAAAACACGTTGATTGGAAACTCTATGCACGAACCGACAAGTTATTTACTAAAAAATATGAGGAAGAAACCAATTTGCGTTGTCAATTTGTATTAGACACTTCAAGTTCAATGTACTTCCAGCACGAAGAGAATTGGTCAAAACTAAAATACAGCATCTACGGAATTGCCTCCTTAATGGAACTTTTAAAGCGCCAGCGTGATGCCGTTGGACTCTCTCTATTTACAGATCAGTTGGATTTGCATACAGAGAACAAATCTTCGAATACTCATCACCGTTATATTTTTTCAGAATTAGACAAATTAATGCATAATTACGAAGCAAAAGATGCAAAAACTACTGAAGCTGTTCAAGCTTTACATGACATTGCAGAGTTGTGCAAACGCAGAAGCTTAATCGTAATTTTCTCAGACATGCTTTCCGACCCAGAGAATAAAGATCAATTATTTGAGGCCTTACAGCACTTGAAACACAATAAACATGAGGTAATTCTATTTCATGTAGTAGACAAGAAAAAAGAGTTGGATTTTCAATTTGAAAACCGTCCGTATACCTTAGTCGACATGGAAACAGGTGAACAAATGAAATTGATTCCTGGAGAAGTAAAAGACCATTACATCAAACAAGTTGGTGAGTACTTTAAGGAGTTAGAACAAAAATGTGGTGCGTATGGTATTGACTTCCATGAATTGGATACAAACCAACCCTTAAATGAGTTGCTGGTTCAGTTTTTGAATAAGCGACAGAAAATGAGGTGATCTTTTCTTTTTTGCATCTCCCAAAAAAGAAACAAAAAAACTCTAGCGCTTGATATTTTTTATTGATTCCACTTCTAAAAGTCAATAATTTCGGTGATTTCCTCCGGCTCACCTACTGAACTTCCTCAATTATTAACGACTACTAGTGCGCTTCAACTGCTAAAAAAGATAATGCGCATCCTCCCTTCGAGCTTAGATTTTTGATTTAGTTTTAATGAGTGCAAATAGGCTTCTTTAAATAAAGCTTATCCGCCAAATTCTTCCAATTAAAACCGAAAAAAGTCCAAACATTTCTGCCTGGACTTCTATTTTAAATATAGTGAATGGTTAATTTCTGTACAATGTAGCTTTCACTGCTTTAATGATTCTGCTTACGTTTGGTAATGCTTCAGCCATTAACGGTGGTGAGAATGGGAATGGAGTATCTGATTGTGTTACTCTCATTACTGGTGCATCTAAATAATCAAATGCATAACGCTGTAAGTGATATGCTATTTCAGATGAAATTGAAGCCAACGGCCAAGATTCCTCTACCACAACACATCTATTTGTTTTCTTTATTGATTCAACAACAGTTCCGTAGTCGATTGGACGAACAGTACGTAAGTCTATCACTTCACATTCGATACCTTCTTTCTTTAATTCATCAGCTGCTTTGTAAGCTTCTTTAATGATTTTCCCAAAAGATACGATTGTCACATCTTTACCTGGTCTTTTGATATCTGCAACACCAATTGGAATAAGGTATTCTCCTTCTGGAATCTCACCTTTGTCTCCATACATTTGCTCAGATTCTAAGAAAACGATAGGATCTTGATCACGAATCGCTGATTTCAATAAACCTTTTGCATCTGCAGGGTTTGAAGGCGTCACCACTTTCAATCCTGGAACGTGTGCGTAAAAAGATTCGAAAGACTGTGAGTGCGTCGCTGCCAATTGACCAGCCGTACCATTTCCACCTCTAAAAACGATAGGACAATGGAATTGACCACCAGACATCTGTAACATCTTTGCTGCACTATTAATGATCTGATCAGCTGCTAATATAGCAAAGTTCCAAGTCATGAATTCAACGATTGGTCTTAATCCATTCATTGATGCTCCTACTGCAATACCTGTAAAACCAAGCTCGGCAATTGGAGTGTCAATAACGCGTTTTTCACCAAACTCATCCAACATTCCCTGTGAAACTTTATAAGCACCGTTATATTCGGCCACTTCTTCACCCATTAAAAATACATTTTCATCACGACGCATTTCTTCTGACATCGCTTCCCTAAGGGCCTCTCTAAATTGAACTGTCTTCATTATTAAAGTCTTATATTTTCCTTTTGAATAAAAGTAAATTGAAGTCGTAAAACTAAGAAATTTTGTCTTGAACCTTGTAGAAACCTTATCTTTTTTCATTAAAATAAATTTGTATTGACATAATCACTTATTTTTATCATTCATTACACTATATTTAATCATTGATTATAACTTTTTATTATGAAAAAAATCGGAATACTTACCTCTGGTGGAGACGCGCCTGGAATGAACGCTGCAATTCGTGCAATAACAAAATCGGCAATGCATTATGGAATTCAAACAGTGGGAATAAGAGACGGTTTTGAAGGATTAATGAAAGGAACATTTGTCAATATGAAATACACTGATGTTGATAACATCATTCAATATGGTGGAACAATTCTTGGCTCTGCACGTTGTCCTGAATTTAAAGACAAGGAAGCACGTAAAAATGCTGTAAAGAATGTGAAAGATGCAGGAATTGAAGGATTAATAGTAATTGGAGGAGATGGATCTTTCCGTGGGGCAAATGTATTGGCCCAAGAAGTAAACATCCCTGTTATTGGTCTTCCCGGAACTATTGACAATGATTTGTATGGAACAGAAGCTACAATTGGATACGATACTGCTTTGAATACAATTGTTTCAGCAATTGACAACATACGCGATACTGCTTCATCTCACAAGCGTATATTCTTTGTTGAGGTAATGGGACGGAATTCTGGTTTTTTAGCACTTAACTCTGCTATTGCTTCTGGTGCAGAAAATGTATTAATTCCTGAAACCATTACAGATATAGAAGGATTAGCAAAGCAGTTAAGATCGCAGAATAAAGGCCGACGCAGTAGCATTGTAATTGTTGCAGAAGGTGACGAAGAAGGCGGAGCAATGGACATTATGCGTAAAATTCAACCTTACCTTGAGGATTTTAGATTACGAACAACTATTTTAGGACATATTCAACGAGGTGGCTCTCCTTCCTACTTTGACCGTGCTTTAGCAACACGCTCAGGAGTTATGGCTGTAGAACTTCTTATTGCTGGTGAAACTGAAAAAATGGTAGGAATAAAGGCCGATCAACTTATTACCGTGACTTTTAAAGATGCCATAGAAAAACCTGCAACTCTCAATTTAGAGAAAGAGGAGATTCTAAAGAAACTTTTGACGAAGTAATTGATTACTTGTATTTAAAACAGACACACCTAAAGAAAATATTATACAGCCTATTAATTACAGTAATACGATGTTGAATTATCTAATACAATATCGCTACAGAATTTTAATGCAACCGTATATGGACCTTTACATAACTCTTGAGTAGAGTTTTGATTTAAAGCTCTTGTAATTGGAGAGTTAAAAGCAGCTTTGTATTGCTTTATTGTAACGCGTGAAGAGAAAATTCCCAAAGCACCTTCAACATTTGAATAAGTTGGTTTATTCTGAGCTAATGATGAAGTGGGTTCATTTGTCAGCATGTATGTATACAAATCATCTGATCCAACAGTGAGAATAATTTCAAAACCACTTACGTTTCTTTTTGTAACGGCTGGATCAACAAGTATCCTTTTACTCAGCAATTCATAAAACACCTCTCCTTTAGCAAAGGTAGAGAAAGTAGATCCAACTAAGTCAGACCCTTTAGCTTCACCTAAATTCCAAAGTATGGATTTATCGGTTTGTCCAGAAGCAGTAAACTCTCTGTAGTCGAAACGTAATTGTGTTTTAAATATCGCACCAGTTCCAGCAGTATAAGTTATTGGGGTACTTTTGTAACCGTTCACAAATACGTTATTATCGGCAAAGTTTAAAGACTGAAAAGATTGAGGATAATTTATCTTCACATCCTTTACAAGCTCAGTTTGTCCTTTAATTAAATGGTTTCCATTATCCACATCGATACTTAATCTATATATAGCTTCTTCGTCCAAATCGTTCGCCTTAAAGAAATAAAGCTTTTGTTCTGGACCATAAAATGTACCTTCTTTCTTGTTGTTAATCACTGTATCTTGAAGCGTCCATGTTCTTAATGTACTTCCATTCTTAATTTCTTTCACTGTTGCAACAACATTATCGAAATTAGACAGAGCAGGATCTTTTGCAAATTCATTTGCATTCCCCTCTTTAAGAAAAGTTTTATTTAATTTAAGAAACTGATACTCTTGTCCTTGGTCAAGTAAAAAATGAACAATTGCTTTTTCTTCGTACTCACCATTAACACTAAACTTAGTATTACAGCTTGCAAGAAGGGCCATACCTAACCCAAGAAAGATTATCTTTTTAATCATAATTAAATTTTATAGGGATAAAATTAAGAAAAACATTTCCAACTTTATCCCTGTTCACTCATTAATAAGTGCTATTCAAAAGAAAATACTATTATTTTACTCGATTCATTCCCATAGCCTTGAGCATCCATTTTGGCAATGATTTTTTAGGATCTCTATCTTTCAAACTAATATACCACCCTAACTTCTTCATCACAGGAACTTTATGTGTTTCAACAAACTCAATCCATGCTCCATCTGGATCTTCAATATAAGAAAAACGTCCTCCTGCTTCTCCCATATCGAAAGTAGCTCCACTATCTACTGTAAACGGAAATCCTGCCGCTTCACATTCTTTTTGGAGAACATCCATGTTTCTTACATCAAAACACAGGTGAATAAAGCCCCAGTCACCCCAGAATCTATTTTCAAATATTTTCTTACAATCTGTTCTTTCAATTGCTTGAATCAATTCTATTTTTGTTGGTCCTAACAATGCTGCAAATGGTCCTTGCCTTGTTTCTGGGTGAGATAATAATACACGGCGTACTTTTTTATCTCCCATTGGTAAATCAGAGAAGCAATCGAACACTGCTGTTTCATCGTATTCTACAGTAGAATAACCTAAGATATCAGCATATAGCTTTTTTGCAGCATCTATATCACTAACTCCAATCATTACTCCTGCAGAACCACCAGTTTTTCCTTCAAACTTAGTTTTTTGGAAGACTGTGAATTCTTGAACAACGTTGAAGATATTACCATTTGGATCCTCGACAAAGAAATGTGGCTCACCATGAGGAGTCTTCTTTAACTCTCCCAACACCTTTGCTCCGTTTGATTTCATATATTCGTATGAAGCTTTTACATCTCTTGATTTTATACGACAAATATAAAGTCCATAATCACCTAATTGAACGTCAAACTTTGGTTTTTCGGTATCTCGACTTGTAAATTGCCAAATTTCAAAACCACCACCTCCTTCCATAGAAAGGGCCAATGTTGCAGTACGGGAATGAACTTTATCTCCAGTGTATCTTGTCATCAAAGGAGCTTCTGCAGCTTCTTCAAAAATTCGTACATCTACCCCAAAGAACTTTCTATACCATTTCCAAACTTCTTGAACATCTGGAACACCAATTCCAATTTGTTGAATACCACAGATAACTTTTTCCATCATATTTTAAGCATTAAATCAATCCTACAAATTTAATATTCTTTTCCATGTGGGCGATGAAATTCATATAAATAGCCAAATCACACTTTATACAGAGTCATATAAAAGCATAAAGCTCCAAGAAAAATCTTGGAGCTTTATGTTGTTGTTTATGTATTATTTGGTATTGCATTTCCATGAAATACCAACTCATAAATAGTAGTATTAATTATGTACTATCGTTCCAGCATATATTGGCCTTTCATTAGGAAGTGGATTCATAATCTGTACTTTCCAAATGTACGCCTTGTTGCTTGGTGTCATTTTTCCAGATTTCTGATCTACTCCATCCCATGCGTTATTCGCATCATTAGAAGAGAAAACAATACTGTTATCAATTGGGTCTACAATTGTTAGTAAGAACTTCACGTCTCTTTCTGTTAATGAATAAGGCATAAATGTACGATTTCTTGAATCTGAACCATTCGGTTTAAAAGCATCTACAGCCATAAGGTTATATTTATCCAATATGCGAACTGTTTTGGTTGTCGTACTTTCACATCCATTGACATCCATTACTTTTAACTCTACATCATATTCTCCTTTTTCGTAAAAATGATGTTTAACCTCAGCACCTTTTCTAGCAATCTTATCTTCAAAAGTCCAGTTGTAAGACACGTAATCTCCGTATGCTTCACAAGTTGTTACTGGTAAACCTTCCTCATATATATTTGCTTCAAAAGTGAAGTTTGCGGAAGGTAAACTGTTTACCTTAACATACGTTGCTCCTATAACTTCTCCTTGTCCATTTACAAAGTCTAAATCAAATGAAGAGTTAGAATTCAATACAAATGACTTTCCAGGATCAAGTTCAATCCATTTATCATTGGCTTTAAATTTCACTTTCGCTTTTTCATCTTGATTGTTTATTACAACAGATTCTCCTTCACATACAACTGATGACGATAAATGACCAGCAGTAAACATCTCTCCAGTAACCTCTTGATTATTTGGTGAATTTGGTGTTTGAGCATCCATGACTTCACTACGTGGCTTACTTTCTGATTTTGTAGGGTTAACATTCCCTTGTGTCACATTGTTATTGCGCGGATTTCTCTTTTTAATCTCTTCATTCGCAACTATAGACTTGTCTTCAGCTTTCTCATTTTCTATAAGGGCATCAACAGGAACTCCAAAAGAATTATTATCAGAACCTGAGTTCATGTCTTGATTTGGAGTGGTTTTTATTGTCTTCTCAATATTTGAAGTGTTTTGAACTTCTGCAGTATTCACAATTTCTTTATCACTCCATAAGAATAGAGTACCACCAACAACTGCTACAAGCAGAACTCCTGCGAGTGCCCACTTCAAAGTAGTTGACACAATAGTTGTTGCAGCAGTAGCTGCTGGAGCACCGAGTTGTGAACTCACCGCTTCCCATGCCTTTGGATCGTATGGCGCTTCATAGTCTTTGAGACTATTTCTGAACGCATTTTCTAAATTATTTTTCATCGGTCTATTTTGACAAATTTCTCACTTAATATCTTTCTCAAATTTTGCTTTGCTTTAGCTAGATTAGATTTTGAGGTTCCTTCACTGATATCCAAAATCTGTGCAATTTCCTTATGCGAATAGTTTTCTATTACGTATAAGTTAAAAACAGTTTGGTATGCGGGAGATAATTGCTGTATGGCCTCCATTGCATATTCAGCTTTTATTTTAATGGGATCATCATCAAAATTATGTTCTTGAACACTGTAACTATCGTTAAACAAGTATTCTTCATCTGTAGAGAAAGGTTGTCTGTTTCTCTTTCTGATGGCATCTATTGATGCGTTCACCATAATTCTTCTGACCCATCCTTCGAATGAACCCTTAAAATCAAAATCATCTAGCTTATCAAAGATCTTTATAAAACTTTCCTGAACAACTTCTTGGGCTCGGTCACGGTCCTTAGTGTAGCGCAAACAAACTCCCAACATCTTCCCATAGAACAATTTGAACAGTTGCTCTTGCGCAATTCTGTCATGCGCAACACAGCGCTTTATTAATTCTTTGAGTTGATCGTTCTCCACTTTTGTTTCATTTTATAAACGATGAATATATTTTGAGGTTGCCTTTTTTCATATAAAAGGTTTCCAAAAACACTTTGTAATCCACTAAAAGTTACTGTTACTCTGATTTACTTAGAATATAACTGATAAGCATATTGCGAACAAAAATAAAAATTTCAAAGGATAAGTGCTCAGTTTACTCTCTTTATAAAACTTCCCTTCATTCTCTTATCATCTTCCTTCTACCGCGCCTATTTTATGCTTGCATAGGGATGCTAAGGTTCAAACACATCAGCCCCTGGGTTTACACAAGGTAGATTCTACACAAACCAATACACATAACCTTTAATAAATTAGGAGGAAATCATAATTTATTCACAGAACATACTGCTATTTTTGATTAATTTCTTAATTTCGTAAACGAAATATTCTATTAAAAAATAAAAATTACATACATAATGAAAGTTACAGTTGTTGGAGCAGGAAATGTTGGTGCTACTTGTGCTGATGTTCTTGCAAAAAGAGAAATTGCTAATGAAATCGTTTTATTAGACATTAAAGAAGGTTTTGCAGAAGGTAAAGCTTTAGACATTTGGGAAGCATCACCAATTACACTTTACGATTCACGTACAATTGGCTCAACAAATGATTATTCAAAAACAGCAAACTCAGATGTTGTTGTAATTACCTCAGGACTTCCTAGAAAACCAGGAATGTCGAGAGATGATTTAATCGCAACGAATGCTGGAATTGTAAAAACAGTTACGGAAAATGTGATTAAGCACTCACCAAATGCAATTATCATTTGTGTATCGAATCCACTTGATGTAATGACTTACTGTACTTATCTAACAGCTAAAATTGATCCATCTCGTGTATTTGGAATGGCTGGAGTTTTAGATACTGCTCGTTACCGTTCTTTCCTTGCTTTGGAATTAGACGTTTCTCCAAAAGATATTCAAGCAGTTTTAATGGGTGGACATGGAGATACAATGGTTCCTCTTCCACGTTACACTACAGTAGGTGGTATTCCAGTTACTGAATTGATTGAAAAAGATAAATTAGATGCCATCATCGACCGTACAAAATCAGGTGGAGGTGAAATCGTTAAATTACTTGGAACTTCTGCATGGTATGCGCCAGGAGCTGCAGCTGCACAAATGGTTGAAGCAATTGTTCGTGACCAAAAAAGAATTTTCCCAGTTTGTGCATGGCTACAAGGTGAATACGATATGAAAGACATCTACTTAGGTGTACCAGTTGTGTTGGGTAAAAATGGAATCGAAAAAATCATTGAACTTGATTTAAACACTGAAGAAAAAGCTATGCTTGAGGAATCAGCAGTTGCAGTTAGAGGTGTAATGAAAGTTTTAGATGATATGAATGTAGTTGAGAAATAAAATTTTCAATAACAATATTATAAGGAAGTCCTGGCAGCAATGTTAGGACTTTTTTATTACCCCAAAAAACGAAAAATAACAGAATCAGTTCCACCCTTCTCTTAAAACTTATTCTAATATTTTTATATTTACACTACTTACGAATTTTCAGAAAATGAAACTACTACAACTATTTAGCGTTTTAACTTTAATAACTTTTTCAGTTTTCACTCAAGAGGATCCCTTTCCTTGCGCCACTGACCAAGTGAACAGTGAATTATTTCATAAATATCCAGAGTTGCAGTCAGGGATTTTAAACGCTACACAGCAGTTAGAAGCATTCACAGAACAATATACCCAAGAAGCGCGTCACAACCGCAGCGGAAATCAATACATTATTCCGGTTGTCTTTCATGTTATTCATGATTATGGTGCTGGAAATATATCAAGTGAACAAATTCATGACGCAGTAAGGTTAGTGAATCTTCAATACAGACATGAGATTCCTGATTCTGCAGATATTATTACTGCCTTCAAACATTTAGCCAGTGATACAGAAATCGAAATCCGATTGGCCCAATTAGATCCAGATGGAAACTGTACAAATGGAATAACGCGAACCTATTCGCCTTTAACAAACATTGGAGACCATCAAGTAAAAGAATTGATTCATTGGCCACCAGAAAAGTACCTTAATGTATATATCTGCAACGAAGCAGCAGGTTTAGCAGGGCACGCTTTGTTACCAGGAGCTGCTGATACGATTCCAAAATGGGATGGGATTGTGATGCAGCACAGTTATGTTGGTTCTATCGGAACTTCAACTGATTTCAGAAGAACAGTATTGACTCATGAAATTGGACACTATCTTAATTTGCAACACATTTGGGGTGGTAATAATGTACCTGACTTTTATTACTTACCTGTCTCCGATCCAGGCAACTGCGCACACGATGATGGTGTGGCAGATACTCCTACAACCATTGGTTGGCAATCATGTAACTTGTCAGGAACAAGTTGTCAATCATTAGACATGGTTCAAAACTATATGGATTATTCCTACTGCTCACTTCTATTTACTGAAGGACAAAAAGACAGAATGCATGCAGCATTAAACTCGTCAATAGCAAATAGAAATAACTTGTGGACAACAGCTAACCTTATTGCGACAGGAGTTTCAGAAGACACTAATTATCTATGTCAGACAGAACTAAAAGTTACTCGGAAAAATATATGCGCAGGAGAATCTGTTACATTTTCAGATTTATCATTTCATGGAGTTACATCAAGAAACTGGATATTTGAGGGAGGAGATATTAATTCTTCTACAGATTCATCAATAACAGTTGTCTACACCATCCCTGGCGTTTATGATGTGTCGCTTAGTGTTTCTAACGGAGTAAATACTATCGACAGTCTATACAGTGATTTTATTGAAGTGTTGGAAAATGAACCTACAGCAACAAATATTACAGAAAATTTTGAAGACAGTTTAGCGTTTTCACAAAAATGGAGTACTTCAAACACTGATAATCCGTTTACTTTTGAAAGAGTAAACTATGGGAAACATAGCCCCTATTCGATATATGTTGATAATTACAACGGACCCAATAGCATGGTTTATTATTTAGAAAGTAAACCTATTGACGCTACTCAATTCACTCATTTTTCGGTAACATTTGATTACGCCTATGCTAAACTAAACAATAGCGGAAGTGAAAACATTCAAATACAAATCAGTAAAGACTGTGGGAAAACTTGGCAAACAAAAAGAGTAATCGGTTTATTTAATGGTTATTCTATGGTTACGAATGATGCGTTCTTTCCCACACATGATAGCTTGTGGAAACATGTAGAAGAAGAGTTTCTACTCAGTAATTATAATGTCAATAACTTAATGGTTCGCTTCCAATACTCTACTAGTAATGGTAATAACTTATTCATTGACAACATCAATTTTTCTGATATTAGTGAACTGAATGTGAAAACAGAAGTACTTCAGAATGAATTAAGAGTTTACCCCAACCCTGCCAATGAGCAATTAACCATTTCAATCGGTGGAAATCAATTCAATGGTGATTTGAAGTTATTTGATGTGTTTGGTAAATGTGTGTACAGTAAAAAGATTACAGATCAAAACAACGCAACAATTATCTTGAGTTCGTTCGCTGAAGGTTCTTATTTTTTAATTTACAATTCGACAGATAAAAAGTTAAAATATCCAGTTCAGAAAGTTATTATAGCAAGATAAAAAAGAATAGGTGTTGGACAAATTGAAAACTCCCCATTCTATACTATTAGAAAGGGGGTTTAATGGTCTTCAGGTGGGAAGCATTGACTTACTTTGACACCTGTTCCAAGTCCAATATCACTTAATTCTTTGGCATCTGGAAAATCTATAATAATCAACCCACTTGTAGGCAAAACAATACTTTCATCCAAAAGATAGGAAGCTAAATCTGACAAACCATTATTGTGTCCTATTAATAGAATTGAATTGGTTTGGTTGGGATTGTTCCACAAGAAATTCAACAGATAAGTGTGATCAGCGAGGTATAAATCATCAAGGAATTCAATATTCTTAACGATAATACTTGAGGAAATAATTTGCCAAGTCTCTTTGGTTCTCGCCGCACCAGAGCAAAAAACGCTAAACTCTATATCATTGGCGTCATTCAATAGTCGATTTTTTATTCGATCAGCTTGTTTCTTACCAACCTCTGTAAGGCGTTTATCAAAGTCAGACCCTGTTGGTGATTTGTTTTCCGCCTCACCATGACGTAATAAATAAAGCCTCATTTGTTTATGTTTTCTATTTGGAGCTGCGAATTTCAAAATATTATTGACTAATACCAACCCTATGTTCAAAAATCACGTTATATGATTGTTATAATGCGTTAAAACTATTATTTTTAATACATTGGGAAATAAAGAAAACATAAGAAGAGTCAATAATTACATGCATATCGATGTCAAATTACTCAAGGCTTGTAGAAAAAACAAGCGCAAAGCACAAGAAGAGCTCTATGAAGCTTGCTATTTATTCTTGTTGCCTATTTGTAAAAGATATCACAACAATGATCATGACGCAAGGGCCATTTACAATGTAGCTTTCATGAAGATTATTGACAATCTTTCAAAGTTAGACTTAGACGAAGTCCCTTTTGCTGCATGGGCAAAACGCGTGATGACCAACACCCTTATTGACGAATACCGAAGCAATAAAAGGTACAGAGAAAAAATCAGTAAACGAGATCAAGAAAGAGAAATAGAATATCATGCTGAAGGGATTAGAAATGATGCGGAGAATGACTTTGGTGAATCCAGCATAATGCGCTTGTTGGATTACCTTAAACCTTCAACTAAAAGAGTGTTCATTCTGTATGTGATTGAAGGATACAATCACAGAGAGATTGGGGAAATCATGGAAATGTCTGACGGAACCTCTAAATGGCACTTATCCACAGCAAGAAAAGAATTGAGAGAACTCATTGAAAGGCAAGAGAAAACAACATTGAAAAATCAAGTTATATGAGCATAGATAATAAAAACATCGATCAAATGTTTAGTGATGCTGCTCATTCGCAAAAAGCACCACAATACGATTCGGCTTATTGGGCTGAAATGAATGCAATGCTTAATGCTAAAGATGCAAAAAAGAGAGGTTTCATACTTTGGGCCTTGGGCGGATCTGCATTATTTGCTGCGCTATTCCTTTCTTTATTCATCCTTAATATGGACTTCACTCCTACTCAAGAAAGAATTGCTAAAACGTCATCTTATGATGAATTCATTAGCGACAAAACTGAAACAAGAAACACCACTATAACTGACCAAAACAAATCAGTTGAAAAAGATGTTTCTGCTGCCACAGAAATAGAAAGTAAAGAAACAGGTAAGCATACTAAAGAGAGTTATGTAGAAACCAATAGAAGCAACAATATAAATGAAAAAGACAATAAGGAGAACTTCACTTTGAAGGCTCAATCTAATGTATCATCCACAGATGATCTTGATCGCAACGTTCAGTCAAACAACCAGGTTGTTTTAAGTAAAACAAGTGATATAGATGAGCGAAATGCTAACAATAACGAACAAATAGAACACTTAAATGACTTAGTAAAAGACAATCAATTGAATGATAATACAGAAAGATCAGAAGAAATTTCAACGCTTCCATTCGAACAAAAGAACATGCTGAGTCAAGATGATGCTGGAAATCTATTCGAATCAAAAGTTAAATATAGGCCAACGCCAAACTTTGTACTGTATGCTAAAATTGGTGGAGGTTTAATGGAGAATTATAAAACAAGTCGTCCGTATGAATCTGGATTGGCTGATTTATCTATGAATATAGAAATGAAATTAAACAATATATTATTAAAATCTGGAATCGGCGTTCAACATACAAGCAGTGCAGACTTAATTCTTTCTCAAACGGCTAAGGTTTATGGCTTTGGATTAACCAGACATCAAAACGACTTATCTTATCAAAGTCTTTTCGATGTGTATATCCCTTTAGAATTTGGTTATAGAATCAATGCGACATCCTTCGGAATTGGTGTTCAAGCAAATTATTTATTGACCACTGGAATGGATTTAAACCATTATGAAAATAATAACTTGGTAGGTACAGAGAAGTACTTTGGAAGTTCAAATGGCTTAAATAAATTCTCAACACAAGGGTATTTATGGATGGAGCATCAATTGACAAATAGATTATCTTTGGGCGTAAAAGTAGGAACTAACATTTCAGGACGTATTAAGGACGATTCTTACTTCAATCAATCATCTACAACCAACCCGATTTATGGACAATTTACTTTAAGATTTAATATTCTACAATGATCAATAGACACATCACATATCTTCTATCACTAATCAGCGTATTACTAATGAGTATAAGCTGTAATAAAAAAGAAATACCCGAAATTCCTCAAGAGAATAGTCCAGTATTCAATGTGGTAGGAACTATTGATGGCAAGAAAATAAAACTCCATGCAGGTGAAAACAATGCATTCATGTTGCCGAAAATTGAAAAACTAAACAGTGTTGATCAGTTTACTGGACAATTAACTGATGGTAATTCTTCGGTATACATTCGTTTTTTCGACTCTAACATTGACATCCCATCACTTTCTGGAAACTTTATAGAGCATTCTAATTACGAAATTGGTGAACAGTATGGCTTCGGCTTACCTCCATTATTAACAATCACACCCGAAAACTTTACTAATAGTGAACTTATTGAGAATATCGAATGGGAAGTTGAGGGAATACTTCAGAACAGTTCTGCTTTAACATTTTATGAGCCTGGGAAGTATAATGTTTGTGCAAAACTTAACTTTCATACTGGAGAATCTGCAAGTTCATGTAACTCAATTATTGTGGGGTACCATAGCAATGGAGATGTACAGTTGAACTTTGACCTTGTTCAAAATGAAAAGATTTATGCCAACATCAATATTCAAGAAGATGAAATTAGTAGCATAGAATGGTTCATAGATAATGAATTCCGATCTGATGATATTTACTTCAGTACCACTGATATTCCAAATAAATTTACTTTAAAAGCAAAAGTCCAACTTACGAATGGTAAGGTAGATGAAAGAGAGGTTTTTATTAATAAACAAGCCATCGACTATAGTCTTGAAGACTTCGTTGTTTTGGGAGAGAAACCGTCTTTAAAATGGGATTCTAAAGTGATTTTAACAGTCGAATTAAATGGTATTACGTATCAATCAATTAACAATCCTGCATCAGGATCTAACTTTACTGTTCATGACATCTCAGAATACAAAACAAACAGTGATGGCTCTAAAGTAAAGCTACTGAAAGGGACACTTGACACTCCTTTTCTAAACACTACAACAGGAGGAATTGTAAACGGAGCTTTTGAAATTGAAATTGGCGTTGCGCATTGATTAATTTCTTGATTTATTGTTTACCTTTCCAGAAACTTAAACCCTACAATATGAAACCTTTACTATTGATAATTACAATCCTATGGAATTTTTCTATAATTGGACAAACCGCAATTACAAAAAGTGATTTCTTAGTTGTAGGAGACTCAATTGGAGTTTCTTCATCGACAGACTTTACTATTGATTACACAACCACAGGTGCAAATTCTACTTGGGACTTTTCGGATCTTACTGAAAACAATCAACTATTCGAAATAGCACATGATGTTTCAACAGCTGGATTCATCATAGGGCTTCAATTCGGTGTTGGTGCTCCAAATCAATATAAAGCAAGTTTTTATCAATCATTTGACGGATTACCACTTGCTCAGTTAGGAGGATTACTTCCTGTAAACATAGAATCAATTAACCGAATGGTTAAAACCGAAAATGACAAGGTCACTTACCCCGGTTATTCTTTAAAAGTTAGTGGTCAACAAGTAGGATTCCGAAGCGACACAATTGAAACAGCATATATCTTACCACTTAATTATGGAGATACTTATGCGTCACGAGGATATACTAACATAGGCTTCTCTCCCATTTATAATGCACAGATTATTCAATACAGACAAAGAGAAAGTACAGTTGATGGAGAAGGTCAACTCCTTACCCCTTTTGGAACTTATGAAGTTATACGAATTCATCACCAAATAGAAGAACAAGACTCTATACGTATTGATACCAATCCATGGATTAAGATCAACAGAACATTTAATGAATATGAATGGTGGGCCAAAGAACTTAAAAGACCCGTTTTAAAAATAGAAACTGAAGTAACATTTGGAAATGAAATGCCCACACGAATCACTTATCTCAACGGTAAATCAGCAGATTTAAATAAAAACACTTTTAAAGTTGCATTGTTCCCAAATCCTACAAGTGACCAATTAACAATAGCATACAATGAGAATATAAAAGCCATTCATATATATAGTTTGGATGGAAAAAAAGTATTTTCACAAGCCACAAATTCTAAAGAAATAACAATAGACATTTCTTATTTAGAACCAGGAATGTATTCATTGCATGCGATGAGTGAAAATGGACAAAGTTTTAATCCAATTGTTATCAAATAAAAGCGTAATTTTGCACAAAAGGCAAGTCAGTTTGTCGCTGTCTCGTTTAACGGGAGAGAGGAAAGTCTGGGCAGTTTAGAGCACCGTACTTCTTAACGGGAAGGATTTTGAGCAATCAGAATACAGAAAGTGCCACAGAAATAAGTAGCCCCGAGGTCACACTCGAGGTCATAGTGAAAAGGCGAGGTAAGAGCTCACCGCATCGGTGGTGACATCGTTGGCTAGGTAAACCTTACGGACTGAAAGACCATGTAAACCAAGGCTTAAGGGCTGCTCGCTCGACTTGGAGGGTAGGTCGATGGATCCAGCGGGTGACTGCTGGGCTAGATAAATGACAAACAGCCATTTTCGGATGGTGTACAGGACCCGGCTTATGATTTGCCTTTTTATTTTTTTTCTTACATTTGAACCATGGATTTTTTAGATGAAAAGTTAGAGGATTATGTGAATGCACATACCTCTTCAGAATCAGAAGTATTAAGCGACCTCAATCGTCAAACGCACATCAATGTTTTACAACCGCGAATGCTTTCTGGGCACTTACAAGGAAGAACATTGAGTCTTTTCAGTAAAATGTTGCAACCCAATCGAATTTTAGAAATTGGAACCTACACAGGCTATTCAGCAATTTGTTTAGCAGAAGGACTACAAGAAAGTGGCAAGATTATTACCATAGACGTTAATTATGAATTAGAGGAAATGGTTAAAGAGTATGTTGAGAAAGCAGGATTTTCTGAAAAAATAGAAATGAAAGTTGGTAACGCAATGGAAATTATTCCAACCCTTGACAAAAACTTCGATTTGGTATTTATTGATGCCGATAAATCAAATTATTCTAATTACTACGATTTATTAATTGACCATCTACCAAAAGGAGCAATTATGATTGCAGACAACGTATTATGGTCAGGAAAAGTAGTAGAACCTGTAAAGAAAAATGACATTGACACTGAAGCATTAAAAGTTTTCAACTTGAAAATCCAGGAAGACGATCGTGTAGAAAATGTTCTTCTTCCTATCCGAGATGGTTTAATGATGATCCGTAAAAAATAGAATATGTACACAGACTTACGTTCCGATACTGTTACCAAGCCAAGCGAGGAAATGAAAGCTTTTATGTTTGAAGCTCCTGTAGGTGATGATGTTTTTCAAGAAGATCCAACAGTCAATAAGTTAGAACAATTTGCTGCTGAATATTTTGGAAAAGAAGCTGCGCTCTATTGTTCTTCTGGCACACAAACCAATCAAATAGCAATTAATGTGCATTGCCGGCCTGGAGATGAAGTGATTTGTTCGGAAGATGCACATATTTATCTTTACGAAGGAGGAGGAATTGCAAAGAACAGTGGTTGCTCTGTACATTTATTGCCTGGTGATCGTGGAAGGGTTACAGCTGCAGAAGTAGAATTAGGAATTAAAGATCCACACAATCCACACTACCCGCTTACAGCCTTGGTTTCTTTAGAAGACACAATGAACCGCGGAGGAGGTGCAATTTATGACTTCAATGAAATTAAAGCCATTCGTAAGGTGTGTGAACAAAATAAACTTCCCCTTCACTTAGATGGTGCAAGATTATTTAATGCCTTGATTGAGAATAATGTTCCACCTATAGACTATGCCGCGCAATTTGATTCTATATCTATTTGTCTTTCCAAAGGATTAGGAGCACCGGTTGGCTCTATTTTATTGGGCGATAAAGAGTTTATTCACAGGGCGCGTCGGGCGAGAAAAGTAATGGGAGGTGGAATGAGACAAGCAGGTATTATTGCAGCTGGTGGAATCTATGCCTTACAAAATAACATCTCGAGATTGAAAGAAGACCATCAAAATGCAAAGCACTTAGGTGCAGCATTGAGTGAACTTGATTGGGTAAAAGAAATTCTTCCTGTACAAACAAACATCGTTGTAGCGAGGCTTTCTGACCATGTAAATGTTGCAGAAGTGATTTCTAAGTGTGCTGAAAAGGACCTTCATTTCATGGCATTTGGAGAACAGAGAATACGGATGGTTACCCACTTAAATGTGAATTCTAATCAGATTGAATATGCAGTTTCAGTGCTTAAAAAAATCCACTTCTAATAAAAATGAATAGTCAAATTAAATTCTGGATAATGAGTTTTTGTGCTCTACTAATTCTCAATTCTTGTATGGAGGATAAAGAATATGAAATTCTAACTTCTGAAGCTATTTTACCAGAAGTAAAAGGAGATTATAATTATTCAGAAGATACTTTATTTCAGGAGGTGGTTGAACTTAGTGAATTTAAAGAAAGATTAAAATTACAATTTCCTGAACTTAGTTTTGATATAGAAAATAGTTTAAAAGATCGAAAGACGTTATTTATGCCAGATCGCTTAGGCTTTAAAGATAAGGAGGAGGCTTATTTTGTAAAAGACAGTATTCCATTTCACTTTATTGAATGGACATTTATCGATAGTGTTAAAACAACAAGTGCATTTTATAATTGGTTGGATTGTTTTGGTCCAGACTGTCGTTCCATTAGAATTAATGAAGAGAAAAACGCAAGTAAGGAAGGTTTTTTGATTTGGGTAACGGATAATAAAATATCTTATTTGGCGAGCACTCAGCGCATTTCGGTGTATGAAGGTGAAAAAATCGTCTTCGATAACTCAAAAAAAGTATGGTACTATATTGTTCAACAAGCTCCACGCAGGAAGATCAAGTGGGTGTTTTCTTCAGTCCAAAAAGAAGATTAAAATTAAAAAACCAGTGAAATAATAGTTAGATACTATAATTACACTGGTTTTTAATGTATTTGTAAGCTTTACTCGAAGTCCTAGAATGACTCTAAGTTATCATCTGCATTTTCATCCACTTCAACCTCACATTCTTTTAGAGCAGATTCAAATTTCTCATTCGCTTCCGATGCTTTTTTATTGTATTCGTCTGGCGTTTTGAAAGACTCAACAGCTTTATCAACATAACAATCGCAGTCGTAACCACCCATTGTAATGCATTCATTCTTAATTAATGTTTTTTGATCCTCAGACCATCCTCCTCCACATGAAGCAAGGAATAAAACAGATGTTCCGACTAATAGTGTAAATAGTTTATTCATAATTATTTTATTTGTAAATTTGGAATAAGATTTGTTTAAAAATAAACATTATTCATTAAAATCAAAACTATGAAATTAAAATTAATCGTTGCCTTATTTATTGGAGTTGTTATGTCATTTAGCTTAAATGCTCAAAACGTAACTGTTTCAGGAGCTACTTTTCCAACGAAAATGAAGATTAGTGATAAAGTTGTAGAATATAATGGTGCAGGATTGCGTCAGAAATATTTCTTTAACTTATATGTTGCTGCACTATATGTTCCAGAAAGAACGAGTAATGCTCAAACAATTATTGATCAAAATACAGAATCTGCAATCCGTATTAAAATATTATCAAATAAAGTAACCCGTGATAAATTTGTTGAAACTGTAAAAGATGGTTTTGCAACTTCTTCAGAGGGGAAAGCATCAGAAAAAGAAATCGCAGAATTCATGAAAATCTTCAGCGTAGAGTTTAAAGAAAGTGATGAAGTGATTCTTATCTACAAACCAGAAAGTGGTGTTGAAGTATATATGAATGGTAAACATTTAGGTGGAGCCAAAGGATTAGAGTTCAAGAAAGCCCTTTGGGGTATTTGGTTAGGGAAAACACCAGCAGACGCTTCTGTTAAGAAAGCAATGTTAGGAAAGGTATAATTTCTGTTTAGAATTTTAATGCTTACAGTTATGACATTGTGATTTTTAAAGAGGTCCAATAGAAAAACATTAAATTATTTAATAACTTCTGCTATTTACAAAAGATCACATCAATTGTAAAAGCAGAAGTTTTTTTTCTTTACTCTTTTTTCTCAAACTTCTCAAAATAAATATTCTCGCCTTAAGATGAAAATAGGATTACTTTCTGATACACACAGCATACTTGATCAACGTATTTTTGATTACTTCAAAGATGTAGATGAAATTTGGCACGCTGGAGATGTTGGAAATCCAGAAATTATTGATCAATTGGAAGCATTTAAACCAGTTGTTGGGGTTTATGGCAATATAGACGATACAGCAGTAAGAATGAAGTTCCCAGAGTTTCAGCGTTTTGAACGTGAAGGAGTTTCTATATTAATGACACATATCGCTGGAAAACCAGGGAATTATTCCAAGCCACTTTCTAATGAACTTAAAAAAAATGGCGCACCAAAACTTTTTGTATGTGGACATTCTCATATCTTATTGGTGAAGTTTGATCCAAGATATCAAATGCTTTGGGTCAACCCTGGTGCTTGTGGGAATCATGGTTTTCATAGCGTAAGAACACTGCTGCGCTTTGAATTAATTAATGGAGACATTAAAAACATGGAAATCGTTGAAATGGGGCCAAGAGGGAAAGATAAATAATTAGAATTTTACTCCAAGAACTTACAATTTTTCATAAATTAGAACGTTGAATAAAACCAGATGACACGACTCGTTTTTATCCTTTGTCTTATACCCTTGACCTTAATGGCTCAAACCGGTGGAAAAAATGCTTTTCCTTTTCTTGACTTACCCGATAATGCAAGAGCTGCAGCATTGGGTAGGGTTTTTATTACAGCTTATGATGATGACATCAATACAGGAGTTCAAAACCCGGCATCTCTTAACACGCAAATGGACAACTCTATAGGATTCAATCAAGCTTTACTGGCAGGAGGAATCAATCATGGGATGGTTACATATGGCAAAGACCTCAACAATATTGGAACTGGAGCAATTCACTTGAGATATGTAGCTTACGGTAAAATGGACCGTATGGATGTAAATGGAGAGAAGTTAGGTACATTTTCAGCTGGAGATTTTGCATTAGGAGGAAGCATTGGCCGGACTTTAAATAAAAACATCTCTATAGGTGCTACTTTTAATTTAATATGGTCACAGCTGGAAGCTTATAACTCTATGGGGGTTTCTTTAGATCTTGCAGGTATGTACAGAAGTTTGGATGAAAGAACGACAGTTTCTGCAATTGTTAGAAATGCAGGATTCCAATTATCAACTTATACCGAAAAAACGAGAGCACCACTTCCTATTCAGGCAATGTTAGGAGTATCTCATAAATTAGAACATGCTCCATTTCGATTCTCGATAGTTGCACATCACTTAAACACCTGGGATTTATCATACAATGACATCAATGCCAAACCAACTACAGACCCTTTAACTGGAGAGTTGGTTCCAGTAGAAAGAGCAGGTTTTGGAGAAAAATTAGGAAGACACTTTATTTTTCAAATAGAAACATTAATAGGAAAAGCTGTTAGAATTAGAGGAGCATTTGATTATAATCAAAGAAGGGAAATGTTAGTATCTAATCGACCTGGAATGGGTGGATTTTCTTTTGGAGCAGGTTTAAATTTCAAACGTTTCACTGTAGATTACGGACTCTTCATTTATTCTAGTGCTGGGTTTAACAATTTAATTTCACTCCGTACAGACTTCGATAAATGGAGAAAGTAAAACCTAATTTTCAAACAGTCTTATCTGAAAGCAAAAGTAAGTTTTGTGTTTTAATTGATGACGATGAGGATGATCAGCTGATTTTTAAAACAGTCTTAAACATGCATTTTACAGACTATAAACTGAAGGTTTTTTCTACTTTCGAAACCGCTAAACCTTATTTAACCGAACACGAGAAAGAGATTGATTCTATATTTATTGACTTAAATATGCCTAAAGCAAATGGAATAGATTGTTTAAAATACCTCAGGTCATTTCCTGTTTTTCAAAAAACACCCATCATCATTTACTCTACTTCCAAGAATCCAGATGATTCCCGTAAAAGCTTAGAAAATGGCGCTACAGCTTTTATCTCAAAGCCATCTCGCATAGAAGATTTAGTAAAGGTATTAAGTCAGTGGTTGGAAATGTAATCTTTACAGATTGATTTTCTATTCCTCTCCTACTTTATTATTCATTGGTGTTTTGTACTTCATTGATTGCTGATCGAAAATAAAGTAAACAAACAAATTATCTGTTCCAATGATCTCTTTTGGAGTATAATTATTTACATCCGTAATTTCCTCAGGATTATAATCTAAAATTTCACCTTGGTATAGCGCAATATCTTTCGCTATTCTAACAGAACTAACTTTGTGTTGAATATCATAGACCTTTGGGATATCTGCACCGATACTATCGAAAACTGGACAGCTAAATGTTTTAAATATACTGTTGTTCCTTACCGTGTAATAATTTCTTTGCAGACTATTTCTAATTCTATAATCGACATAAAAATCTTGGTGTGCTTTTGAAGTTAACTCAATAAATTTAGCTTCAAGAGGATAATTAACATTTGATCCGACAGCAGTTGTTTCAATGATGTTTTTGAGACCTCCAAGCTTTACAAAAACGTGGTTGTGGGGTGCAGTATAACCAGTATTTTCAAAAAATCGTTCAGAATTATTAATTTTAGCACGTTGAAAAGCGTGATCTTTTCTGTTGACTAAAATCAAAGCGTCTTGAAGTGTATCAGGATTAATAAATTTATAAAGTATTTGAATGTCATACTCTTCAGCAGCTGAAATCCCTAATTTATTTTCTACTTGACGAATAATCTGTTCTTCTTCAGTTAGAACAGCCTTCTCTTCTTTATCAATTTCTTGATTTTCTTTTTCAGAAGAACATGCAGAGAATAGAAAAAGAGAGATGAAGAAATAAATCTGAATTATTCGCTTAGATTTTGTCCAGAACATATTTAATAAGTTCAATAATTTTAGTCTCGTAATTTGTGGTAAATTCCTTCTTTCGTCGATTTGCTAGGCCCAAGCATATAGCGGTTGCTTGATGTCCTAATGCAGTAGATAATGAGAAAAGCGCAGAACATTCCATTTCTAAATTTGCAATACGTACCTCATCGTGTTTGAAATCACTAAAAGAATCTAACATTTCATTTTCTACCAGTGGAAGGCGTAACTTTCGTCCCTGAGGTCCATAAAACCCAGAACTTGTAACTGTTATCCCAGCTTCTACACTATCTGAGTTAAGCCTTTGATTCAACACCTCTGATGCCTTTGTCAAATATGGCTTTACATATTTAGGTAACTTAATTTTAGCCTCAATTTCAGCTTCCAACCTTTTAGTTTCAGCATCAACATTTCTTTCATAGAAATGCCCAACATTATCAATTCCTAATGCATGCGTAGAAAGAATAAAGCTATCAATAGGAATCTCATCTTGTAAAATACCACAGGTACCTAAACGAACGATTTCAAGTACTGTTTTTTCTTTCTTTTCATTTCTGGTTTTCAAATCTATATTGACCAAAGCGTCTAATTCATTGACAACAATATCAATATTATCAGTCCCAATTCCAGTTGAAATAACGGAAATATGTTTTCCTTTATATTTTCCGGTATGACAAGCAAATTCGCGGTGTTGACTCTTGTGGGTTACTTCATCAAAGAAATTAGATACGAGTTCTACTCTATCTTGATCTCCCACAACAATAATTTTATGTGCAAGGTCGTTTGGACAGATATCTAAATGATAAACCCCACCTTTTGGAGTTATTACAAGTTCCGAAGGTAAAAAATCAGCCATAAAATGTTTTGGTTTTAAATTATTTTGAAAGAGATCCGAATACTTTAGAAAGTAAATCAGTTACACGCGCTGCTGGATCTTCACGGATTTTATTTTCCTCTTTCTCCACCATAGTAAACAATCCATCGATTGCTCTTTCGGTAACATATTTATTCAAATCAGTATCTACTTTTTGTCCACCAGTAAAAGTCATCGCTTGATTATATCGCGTTGATACTGGGCTCCAATATTCTGTCAGTTTTACTTTTTCTATAGAAGTTTGAACTTTTGGTGCAAAAACAGTTACCAGTTCTGCAGTTGTATTTCTTCTTAAGAAATCTGTTGCAGCACCTTCACCTCCTTTCAAAATAGCAAATCCATCTTGAACAGACATGTTCTTAATTGCTTCAATAAAAATCGGAGCTGCATCTTTGGCTGCATCCTCAGCAGCACGGTTCAATGTTGTTACAATTTTATTTACTTGACCTTCAAGCCCCCACTCCATTGCTTTTTCCTTCATGTTTTGTGCACTTTCAGGAAAAGGGATTTTTATCTCATTATTCTCTAAAAAACCATCTGTTACGGCGGTAACATCAACAGCATTCTTAATTCCAACTGTTAACGCTTCTTTTAGACCAGCAATTACTTCTTGGTTGGTAAGTTTATTAGCATCAGAGCGTTCTGAGTCTCCAGCTAAAATTGTTTCAGCTGCACCACCTAATACATCGCATCCCGATAATGTAATGGCCAATGCAATTATAAATAGTGATTGTATAACTTTATTCATTTTCAATTGGTTTTTGTCAAACTTACGAATAATTTTACTTTTATATTTCGAATTAGAAGCTAAGTTTATGAAAGCAGGGATTATTACTATTGGAGATGAGTTATTAATTGGTCAAACAATCAACACTAATCTTGCTTGGCTTGGAAGCGAGCTTGGAAACGCGGGGATTTCCGTTTATAAATCAACATCAATTTGCGATCAAGAAGAAGCCATTATTGATGCCTTAGATGATTACATAAATGAGGCTGATTTGATCATTGTAACAGGAGGCCTTGGTCCCACCAACGATGATATCACCAAAGAAACGCTTACCAAGTATTTTAACACTGAATTAGAATTAAACAATCAGGTGCTTGAGCGCGTTCGTAATTTCTTTGAAGCACGTGGAAAAGAGACGCTTGATTCTAACATTCAGCAAGCCATGTTACCAAAAGAAGCGTTGGTTATTGATAACAGACACGGTACTGCCTCTGGAATGTGGTTTGAGAAGTATGGAAAGATAATTATTTCTCTACCTGGCGTTCCTTATGAAATGAAAGCACTCATTACTGAGGAGGTTTTGCCTCGTTTAAAAGCTTCTTTTGGTGTAAGAGGAAAGTACTATCAAACTTTAATGCTCCAAGGCATTGGAGAATCGTTTTTAGCTGAAAAAATTGAAGGTTGGGAAAAGCGCATTTATGAAGATGGATTACATCTGGCTTACCTTCCTTCTCCCGGAGTTATAAAATTGAGATTGACTTCAGAAAAAGGCACCAAAGAGGCCTCTAAAATCAATACCTATTTCGAAGAATTAAAAAAACGCTTTCCACAATATGTCTATGGAATGAATGATGAATCCATATTTCATGTGGTAGGTGAATTATTAAAGAAAAAGCACATTAGTTTAGGTACAGTAGAAAGTTGTACTGGAGGAGGTATTGCAAGCTCATTTATTCACTATGCAGGTTCTTCCAATTTTTTTAAAGGTGGACTTATAACGTATTCCAATGATTTAAAAACAAAATTGGCCCATGTTCCTGAAGAAATTTTAAATAAGTACGGTGCAGTTTCCAAAGAAGTAGCCAAAGCTATGGCTGTAGGTGGGAAAGCACAATTAAACGTTGATTATACAATTGCTGTAACAGGAATTGCTGGACCTGATGGAGGAACTGATGAAAAACCTGTAGGTACAGTTTGGATTGCTATCGCCACTCCAAATGGTGTTATTGCACAGCACTTTTTATTTGGAGAACACAGAGGAAGAAATATTGAGAAAACCGAACTATACGCTGCTAACCTATTAAGAAAGGTAGTTTTAGGAATTGCTACTCAGTAAAAAAAACAATCAAAAACAACAAGTAGGAAACTATAAACAAGCGAATTAATATAGTAACTATGTTTTTCTAATTAAGAGTAACACGCATTTCAAAGTAGAACTTATCTTCTTCGAAGTCAATAAAGTGAAATTTAATTTTCGATTTCGATTTAAGAGCAACTGTAACAAAGCCTAATCCGGCTCCACCTTTTTCTGTCATTTGGCCATTGCTCAATATACTTAGATAAAAATCCTTTATCTCTGATGAATCCATGCTGTTGATCTTGTTCAAATGTGAAGAAAGAATTTCTTTACTCTCGGCGTTTACTATATTTCCAAATGAAACTGAATATACACCACTGTCTTCCAATATCATCACATGACCTAATTGCTTTAACCCCGCACTTCTCGCTCCATGCAATCGTATGTTCTGTAAACCTTCTATCATTATAGAAAACATTCGCTTAGTAGTCACCTTTGGAGCTTTTTTACTGTGCATTATATACTCTAAGCCTTCGGATAAACTGTTGACTAAATCTTGAGAAAATTCACCAAAGTGAGACATGACAATATACTCATCATTACGATCTGAAAAGTCGCTATGCAATTCTTGGAATATGCCATTTATATCTATATGTCGTTCTTTTAGCTTGGTCATAAACTTAGTTATACGTCATTTAAAGATATCAAATTATATTCATATTCAATAGTTTAGTAGCAGTAAGTTTTCAATCAGCAGCTTTAGCACACTATAAAGTACTTTCTATTAGACGAACAACATATTTAATTGGTTGCGTAATTAGCGAACTAGGTTGACATTACCTGTTTTTTCAATTGTTGAACCATCCTTTTTCACACCAATCAGTTTATAAATATACATTCCAGTATTTACAGGTTCTCCTTTAAAAGTTCCATCCCAACAAATATCTGAATCTTCTGTTTCGAAAATCTTTTCTCCCCATCTGTTAAAAACTTGAAAACGTATAGAGTGAATACAATCACCTAAGACACAAAACACATCATTTAATCCATCGCCATTAGGAGAAAACACTGTAGGTAATTTTATTTCACCACATGGATTATCAATTTTAATGAAGACAGAGTCTTTGCTTACACATCCATCAGGAGAAGTAACGGTAACAACATAAGTAGTCGATTCATTTGGTGTTACAACAGGATTGGGACAATTTAAACAATCGATGTTCTCATTTGGACTCCAGCTAATTGTTGAACCTGGAGGAGTAAAAGTAGAATTGATGCTCACAGAATCTCCTGGAGAAATAAACTGATTAGGTGTTGACACATCCACAGTAGGTGCCTGAAGATCTGTAATAGTAATAGGCCCCACACTGTCTGAACATCCATTTGACCCAGTAATTGTTAAAGTATATGACACTGCGCTAAGTCCCGTCAAGTTAGAAGATGAAAATGAATTTCCATTCCAATTATAAATAAATGGTGCCTCACCTCCGGAAGAACTAATACCCGTTATACTTCCATCATTTCCTTTACAACCAGCATTGGTAATTACAGCGTTGCTCATATCCAAAACAGGTTTTGATGTAGTGTTGATAGTATATAGTCCTGCTAAAGTTTGACAACCTGCTGCATTACTGACCACAAAAGTATAAGTCCCTGGTGAAAAATTATTAATATCCAACATCGTTACACCTGATGGTAACCAAGTATAAGTTAAACCTACTCCAACTGTTTTCATACCTGTAATACTCCCATTATTCAAACCACATGTAGCGTCTGTAACAATAACATTTGACTCATCCACTACTGGACTAGCTGCTTTATTAATAACGTGTGGTCCAGAAGTTACAGAACATCCTGACCCATCGGTAATCGTTAAAGTATGACTCCCACTTTCTGCATTCGTTAAATCTAATGTAGTTGCTCCTGAAGGTGACCATAAATATGTCAATGCCCCTTGTCCTCCACTTACACTAATCCCTGTTACCCTTCCATTGACAACATTACAGCTTTCCTCTTTTATAGAAACTCCGCTATCATCAAGAAAAATATGATTACTTGGATTAACGACAAATGGACCTTCATTTACAACACAACCTGTACTATCAATAACTTCAAGAGAATAAGTATTTCCATAGGCTCCTGTTAGATCAACAGTTGGATAATTATATCCATTCCACATATAGGTCATGGGTTCAGATCCACCTGAAATTGTAATTCCTGTAATACTCCCATCGTTTCCAACACATGTTTCATCAGCAATTACAGCCCCACTAACATCAACAATAGGATTCAAGAATGAACCAATTGTATAAGCCCCTCTACTATCTGTACATCCTTTTGCGTCCGTAATGGTTAAAGTATATGTTCCAGCTACAACGCCAATCAAATCAGTATCAGGTGTTGGCGCTCCATTCCAGTCAAAAGTAAAAGGAGGATTACCATTCGTAAAAGTAATTCCAGTTATACCACCATTGTTCCCATCACATATTTCATCGTGAAGCACCATAAGACTCGCATCCAATTCTGGTCCTACATCATCTTTCACAAGATAAGGCCCCGTTGTTGTACTGCAACCAGAACCATCTGAAACCGTTAAATAATGCAACCCTGCTCCGACATTACTTACATCCAAAGTTGTTCCACCTGAAGGAGACCAAGCATAAGAATGTCCAGTTCCTGTAGTAGTAATTCCGGCAATACTTCCATTATCTAAACTACAAAATGCATTAACGATAGTAACATTCGCGTCATCAACAGCAGGTCCACCAACCTCGTTTACGGTATGTGGCCCTGAATTAGAAGAACAACCATTGTCATCTATAACGGTTAAGCTATAACTATCAGTTGTCAGCCCTGAAATATCAAGTGTTGTTTCTCCATTGGGGAACCATTCATACGTTAATGTTCCTGTTCCACCACTTGCAGTAATTCCTGAAATTGAACCATCAGTTCCATTACATAATTCATCGCTAATCACTATACCACTAACATCTATTGCTGGACCCGGTGAAGCACCAATGGTAAATGGATTGGAAGTAACTTCACATCCATTGGCATCAGTAACTTTCAATGTATAAATACCTCCTATAGCATTAAATAAGTCCTCTGAAGTTGCTACAACTCCATTCCATTCATAAACAAATGGCGCTGCTCCTCCTGTAACGCTAATTCCGGTTATTTCGCCATCATTCCCATCACAAGTTTCATCGCTTATGTTTACTCCTGTTTCATCTATCACAGCACTTGATGGTGCAGTGATAGAAAATGGACCTGCGTTAGTTATACAGCCAGCACCATCAGTAATCACTAAAGAATGGTTTCCAGCACCAAGATTATTCACATCTAAAGTTGTTTCTCCAGAAGGCGACCAATTGTAAGTTAATCCTGTACCTGTTGCAATTATTCCAGTAATACTTCCATCGGTTGATCCACAAGAAGCATTCGAAATTGTAATATTTGAGACATCAACAACAGCACCACCATTTTGATTGATAGTGTGCGGTCCTGAAACAGCAGTACAACCACTTCCGTCAGTTACAGTTAACGTATAATCTCCATGTGTTCTTCCTGACAAATCAAGTGTAGTTTCCCCTGATGGAGACCATGCATAGGTTAAAGTTCCTGTTCCACCACTTGCAGTTATACCAGCAATAGTACCATCATTGCCTACACAACTTTCGTCAGTTATAGAGATACCAGTGATATCAATAACAGGACCTGAAGATGGATTTATGGTAAATGGGTCAGAAGAGATTTCACATCCTACCTCATCCTCTACAGTTAGTATATAATTATCTCCAACAGCACCCGCTAAATCCTCCGAAGGAGAAACAACCCCATTCCATTCAAAAGTTAAATTACCAAGCCCTCCAGTTGCATTCAATCCAGTAATGCTCCCATCATTCCCATTACAAGTTTCATGAGCAATAACTGGTGGAGTTCCTGTAAGCAAAATTGGAGGTGAAACTACAACAGTCACAGGGACTCTAAAAGCGTTTTCACAAGTTCCAACATAATATGTAGTCGTTGCTGTTAATACTGGTGTAGTAAAAGAGTTTCCTGTTGCAAGCGCCGTACCTCCAGAGTAGTTTTCGTACCATGACAAAGTTGGATATGGACTTAAATTCCCAACACTTGTTGTGTTTAGGGTTGATGTTTCTCCACTACAAATTGTATCATTTTCCACTAAGATATCATAAGCAACTGTGTTTTGATTGTCCATCCCAACCGCACCTCCTGTAGCGCCATTTACTGGGAAGTTGGTCATAAAAGTGGAATTGGTTTCTCCTGCTGCTCCTCCAGCCACATTTTGAACTGGTGTTCCTGTATTAAAAGCGATCATTCCTCCGCCGCCACCACCTCCTGGTCCATCGGCTTGATTGTTATTGTTAAAAGCTCCAAAACTAAGCACTTGATTTCCACCATTCCCTCCTATTGCTTCTAAATATATAGAAGCAGGCAAAGCATTTATGTTTTTAATTAAAATTGCACCACCTCCCCCAGCGCCGCCTGCGCCATCGTCTCCTGCTTTTTTCAATGGGTTCGCAGGTGTTCCTTTTGCATCTTCTCCATCTTCTCCATTGGCTGAAATAGTACCATTTCCAATAATGTCTCCGTATACATTAAGAAAAACTACACCACCTCCGGCACCACCATCACCACCAAATCCATCGTTTTGGTGACCACCTCCACCACCTCCACCCATAAAGGCGCGGGTTTGATCATAAGTTAAAGGATGTCCTCCAACACCACCAGAAATCCTCCTAAAATCGGATCCCCATACAGTATTGTGGGGACCTACATTTAAAGGGTTTTTATTGATCTCTGCATGAGAATAGCCTCCTCTTCCACCTCCAGAGGATGTTGTGTTGGTAACCATCGTTGGATCTTCTAGGATCCATGCATCATCATAGGCGTTTCCGGGGCCACGGTCTACTATTCCGTATCCAGAATAAGATCCGGTACCTACATTTGATCCACCACCACCTCCAGCGTTATGATAATTTGCTCCCCCCCCTCCATTGGCAATTGCTCCATAGCAATACCGAGAATATATAACATCATAATCTAAGAACCCTCCGTAGACACTTTCTCCTTTTCCGGAACCTTCTTTGGGATTAAACGATCCTAAAAAACCTCTTGTATCTATATCAAGAATCGATCCTGGGACATCTGCTGAGTTATTGTCATTTGGAGAAGCCTCGCCACCTCTAAACCCAGTTTCATCGGCTGAAATACGCCCTGTTCCATTTATGGTCAAGTCTTTTTCTACCTCAATTGCAACGACTCCTCCACTTGTACCATCCCAAGCTGGTGTAGTGATACTTGTATTGTTTGGAACTGTTAAATTCTCATACCTCGGAACGCGAATGACTTGCGTATGGTTATTGGCTCCTGTAGTATAATTATTTTGAAGACCACAAGTAAGTGTTATCGTATTTGAGCCATTAATTGAAAGAACTTCAGCAAATTCATATTTCCCCACCTCTTTGATATCTGTAACTGCTCCAAACTCAATATAATTGTATGTGTTTGTATTAAAAAACTCTGCTTGCGCTGTATATTCCGAGTTCCATAGATCAACTGGAAAAGTTGCAACATCGACTGCTGCTCTTTGAACTTGATAAATCAAAATTAAATCTCCAGGTTGCAGTCCTCCTGAGAAAGCCGCTCCACTCATTGAGTTATCGTCCACTGAAATATTGGTAGCATTGGCATTAGCATTGGCTGTTAGAGGGGTATAGGTATTCACAATATTATCTAAAGTTGATACCGTTAAATCCCCATCTTTCCCTCTTTGCGCGAAAGCAAAAACTCCAATGAGTAAAAATAGTAGTGTGATTTGATGTCTAAACATAATTTAAAACAATTACTTCTTCCTTTTAATAATAAAATAACGTTACGCTAACCTAAAAGGTTGATTATTCTTTAGTAAAACTTTATTCCAATAGTGACCATAAAGTAAATATGTTAATTCAAAATAAGCTTACAAAAAAGGTTTTTTTATGAAAAGATATAAATACATATTTAATTTTGGGAAGTGAATTTCGCAATTAATTTTAATATCTTAGAGCAACGGGAGACTTTTCAACAAATTAACAATCAAAATGGGATATACAAAAAAGAAGAAAAGGAAGCAGCCAATAAAGAAAACAGGTATGGCTCCTGGACAGTTTTTATTTACTGGTGAACAGAAGATGGAACGTCCCAATATTGAGTTATTGGTTTATAATAAAGAGGAGGTTAAGGAGTTTAAATTTGACACCATTGAAGAGGCACTTTCTAAAATAGACAATACTTCTGAAACCCTATGGTTAAATATTGAAGGATTACATGAGACGGGCATCATTAAGAAAATCGTCAACCATTTTAAAATGCATAAATTGTCAGGAGAAGATGTTTTAAGCATCGGACAACGTCCAAAATTTGACGATTACGACCACTATGTGCATGTAGTTGCGAAGATGTTTCAAATAGAGAATGGGAACATAGAAGATGAACAGATTACAATCATTTTTGGAGAGAACTTCCTTATCACCTTCCAAGAGAAGGAAGGAGATGTATTCGATCACGTTCGCAACAGAATATTCGAAGGGAAAGGTCAAATCAGAAGTAAAAACTCAGATTACCTTGCATATGCTTTGCTGGACTCGATTGTCGATCACTATTTCATTGTAGTTGAACATTTCGCAAACATCATAGAAGATTTCGAAATTGAAGTTTTAGCCCATCCTTCTGAACAGTTACTGCCAAAGCTTAATGAATTAAGACAAGAAGCTTCTTATATGCGCAGGTCGATTTTTCCACTTAGGGAGGCGGTCAATCAATTTGAAAAATTAGAAGCACCCTATATTCATAAAGAAACAAAAATTTTTATCCGAGATTTATACGACCATACGCTTCAAGTTATTGAATCTGTAGGTGTTTTAAAAGAATCTGTAAACGGACTTTTAGACTTATATATGAGTAGTTTGTCTAACCGAATGAATAATGTCATGAAAGTTTTGACGATTGTATCAACTATTTTTATTCCTTTGACATTTATTGTCGGCGTTTATGGAATGAATTTCTCAAACATGCCAGAATTAGAATATAAATATGGGTATCTTATCACTCTGATTGGAATGGCTGTATTAACTTTGCTGATGATATTTTATTTTAAACGTAAAAAATGGCTTTAATGAATAATAGTAAACCAATAATTGGTAAGGATGATATTGCTGACTTACCTTTATTTAATCTGGAAGAAGTTAAAGTAAAAATTGATTCTGGTGCTTACACCTCTACTATTCACTGTTCTGTTGTTGAAGAAACAGCAGAAGGATTACATGTGGTATTTTTAGACGAAGAAGAAAGTGCATATACGGGAGAATCGATGTATTTTAAAAAATTTAAACAAAAAAAAGTGCGCAGTTCCAGTGGTGAAATGCAGAATCGATACGTGATTGAGGGAGACATTCTTTTGTTTGGAGAAAAACATTCTACAGAATTTACACTTTCTAAACGTGACTTAATGAGATATCCTGTACTTTTGGGGCGTAAACTATTGTCGACTCGCTTTTTAATAGATACAACATTATCAAACGAATCATATAAATATAAAACAAGAACAACTTAATGAAAATTGGAATTTTAAGCCGTAATGCAAACTTATACTCAACACGTAGGCTTGTTGAATCATGTTTGAAACACGGTCATCAGGTAGAAGTAATCGATCATTTAAAATGTAATATTTTAATTGAAGAGGAACATCCCAGAATCTATTATGTAGATCATTACTTAGAAGGATTCGATGCGATTATTCCACGTATTGGGGCTTCTGTTACTTTTTACGGAACAGCTGTTGTGAGACAGTTTGAAATGATGGGCGTTTTTACAGCCGTAAAGTCACGTGGTTTGGCCGATTCGAGAGATAAATTACGCTCACTACAATTGCTTACAAAATCTGGGATTGGTTTACCTAAGACAGTTTTTACGAACTACTCTAAAAACGTTGAAAGTATTATTGAATCTGCAGGAGGAGTGCCAATTGTGATAAAGTTGTTGGAAGGAACACAAGGATTAGGTGTTGTTTTAGCGGACACAAAGAAAGCAGCTACATCTGTTCTTGAAGCATTTAATGGATTAAAAGCCCGTGTAATTGTTCAAGAATTCATCGAGGAGTCAGGAGGTGCAGACATCAGGGCTTTTGTTGTTGATGGAAAAGTGGTAGGTGCAATGAAACGTCAAGGGAAGCAAGGAGAGTTTAGATCTAACCTTCACCGTGGTGGTTCATCACATATTATCGAACTTTCAGAAGCAGAAGAAAAGGCTGCAATACGTTCTGCAAAAGCACTTAATTTAGGAGTTGCTGGAGTTGACATGCTGCAATCAAGTCGTGGACCATTAGTTTTAGAAGTAAACTCTTCTCCAGGACTTGAAGGAATTGAACACGCTACACGTTTAGATATCGCTGATGAAATCATCAAGTTTATAGAAAGAAACGCTAAGAAATGAAAAAGCGAAAACCCTTTCAACTGTTAGGAGACTCAATTGCACCAGGTAAAACTGCACGATTGACATTAGAGGTTGCCAAGTTGCATACCAATACTCCAATTCAGATTCCAGTAATTGTAAGTCACGCAGCAAAAGCAGGTCCAACTTTACTGCTTTTGGCTGGACTTCATGGTGATGAGATTAATGGGATTGAGGCAGTTCGAAGAATCATTAAGAAAGGCTGGCATAAGCCCAATCATGGGACAGTTATTTGCATACCTGTATTTAATATTTTCGGGTTTCTAAATTTGTCTCGTGAATTCCCAGATGGAAGAGATTTAAACAGAATGTTTCCTGGAGCAAAAAACGGATCATTGGCGAGTCAGTTTGCTTATATCTTCATGAAAGAAATTGCTCCTTTAACAGATGTAATTATTGATTTTCATACGGGGTCATCGCAAAGAAACAACTATCCACAAACACGGTGTAGCTTTAACGATAAAGCTTCAAAAGAGCTGTGTGATGTTTTCGCAGCTCCTTTTACAATTGACTCAGCTGTTTTGGCCAAGTCAATTCGCAGTGCAGTAACAAAACTGGGAAAAAGATACATTCTTTTTGAAGGTGGAAAAGCCAATCGCATTGATAACTTCGTTGTTGAAGAAGCGATAAGCGGAACTTTACGCATCATGCAGCATTTGGGTATCCGATACTTTGAAACTGAAGCCACAATTAAAAGGAGCTATACCATAAAGAAATCGAAATGGATTAGAGCAAGCAGCTCTGGGGTGCTTAACTTAAGGATTAAAAATGGTCAATACGTTGATAAAGGAACGATTTTAGCCACAATTTCGGATCCTTATGGTAAGTTTGAACGTTCAGTCAAGTCTCCTTATAATGGAATGATATTCAACGTGAATGAAATGCCTTTGGTCAATAAAGGAGATGCCTTATTTAATATTGGGAAACATGACAATCCTTTTGCTTTAGCTTAGGCTTAAATGCCGTTAAAAAAGACAACAAAAAAGCGTATGGAATAATTCCTGCTTGTACCTCCAGCATTGATTCTGGCAGTAAAGCAAGGAAAAGCATCAGTACAATCCACACTCTATATGAACGCAAAGGATCAGGTTTTAATTTTAAAAAATTGGTTACAACAGAAAGCAGTAAAAACAAACTTCCAAATACACCTAAGGCAATGTGAGAGTTTAGAAACTGATTGTGACTATTAAATCTCATTTCGGCCAATACTAAATATTCTTTATCCAAATTTTTCTGAATAAACTCATCTTTTACATCACCCGTTCCGACCCCAAACCAGAAATTTTCTTGAATCAACTCGACAGAACTTTCCCACAAAAACAATCTTACAGAAGTAGCATCAGTTTCAGCTTCTTTAACATTTTCTTTTGGTGTAACTAATGATTCAATTGTACTAGTAACTCGATTTGCTGCACTTGGCAAGAAATTATACACCAGTATAATACATCCGATAAACACACCAGTAACAACAGGGATAATCCATTTATTCTTAAACATTTTTACATACCTTCCAATTTCCCAAATCGAAATTAGCGCGAGACCAATATAGCCGACTCTAGATTCAGACAGAACAATAAAAAATGCAATAAGAAATGCACCGAAAAAATGAATTATTGAAGACTTCTTAAATTGAGAATCCACACCGCTCTTTAGTAAAAACAAATAAGCTATTAAAAGATATAATGCCCAATAACCACGATGCATCAATTGAGAAATAAAAGATCCTGTTAAATAGCGGATATTCTTGACTTCTAAATAATACCCCATTGCTAAACTAAGGTTCACAGCAATAGAAACAAATGCACCTAAAATAAAGAATTGCATAAAAAGTCGCCACCTTACGACGGGTTGATAAAGAAGAAAGAAAACTGGAAAAATAGCAATAGTTGACTTCATACCAAGATCCATACCGGCAAAAGCCATGTTTTCTGTGTGAATAAGCCCTACAACATGCATTAAGTAAAACATAAAGAGCCAAATACCGGGATTACGCCAAGTTAATTGCGCCTTAATATTTGCCTTTTTAATAGGTGTTCTTCTAATAATTTGTTCAAGAATAATAATAAGTACGCCAAAACCCAACCAGTTATCGTTCAAAGGAATTAGAAAAGCCATTAGATAAATCCCTAATGGTCCTTCTTTAATTATTTGCTTTATTCTTTCTGAAAATTTATTCATATTCTAAATTATTACTCTCTGTATACAAAACGATAAGTTATTACTCCTTCCTGTTTTTTAGGCGCATTAGAAGCGTAGTTAAAACGCGACATCAAAGCATACTCCCTTGCTTTTTGTTTCATACAAGGAGTAGCATTTTGACTTTCAGACTCGACTATACTCGCACCAATCACCGTCCCTCCTTCATCAACTGAAATAGCTATTTTGACAACTCCATTTACATTTCCACAAGTATATCCAGGATTTCTAATGTACCAATCATTGTGGTTCAAAGGATGTCTATCGACTAAAGAGTAAGAAACCATTGTGGCCCCACCTACAGCTTTACTACTCGCCTCGCCTCCCTTCTTACTTTGTTCTTTTGGAGGATCTTTCTTTTTATTCTTTTCTAAATCAGTTGACTTTGTAGGATTCTGACTCTCCTTTTCATCTCGTTTCCTTTGAATTTCGTCTTTTAACTGCTGCTCGAAATCTCTTTCAATCTGCTCAGGATTTCCACTTTGAGAATATGAGGTATAATCAATGTTTCTATCCTGACTTCTTTCTCTGGTATCGTTTTGATTTTTTACAAATGAAGTGACATCCTCTAAAGGATTCATTAAGTCTTGTTCTTCTGGAGTTTGAATCTGTTCTGGGGAAATTTCAATATCATCCGGTGCTTCCTTATGCATCGTTTGGAAATCCCAGGGTTCAAATAAAATAACTTCCTTATATGTCGCTACCTGAAAGTAAACGAATATCCCAATATGGACTACCAAAGTAATCAGAATTCCATATTTGTGACGCTCTATAAAGTCGATAATTTTATTCATCCTACTCTTCTAACGCAATTAAACGGTTTTTGGATACATCATAATATGCAATTTTTTGTCCTTTGATTAATTGAAGTGAATTTTTAGACATTTCAACTATCCTATCATATTCTGCATTGACAACAACCTTACCTTGATCAGTAAACACGCCATAGAAACCATTCGACTTCACCACAATCAATTCATCACTTAATCTTTTAATAGATTCATGTTCAATTTTCAAGACCTCATCTCCATTCAGATCTATAAGGCCGAAAAGTTGATCTTTTTCAACTATTGCAGTTCCATTAACAAATTCATAAGCATAATCATATTGGTAATTAATTTTCAAATACACATCTTGATTAGAGTATCCCCAACCTTTTCCTTTTGTAATTGGAATAAGTTCACCAAAAACACCAATCCCATCAAAAATAGCAGGAAGAACGGACTTTCCAAGATTATCCATCATAGCATATTTCTGACCTTTTTTAAGAATCACATGGTTGTTTTCAAATTGAGCAAATTGCATATAATTGGAAAAAGGAATATATTTTAAAGGAATCATTAATTTACCTATTCCATTAATGTATCCATATACTCCGTCTTTTTCAACAATCGCTCTATTGTTCACTAATACTCCGATTTTATCAAAGCTTTCTTCAAATAAATAATGTCCATTTGCATGCATTAAGTTCATGCTGTCACGAAATTCATGTACAAAAATAGAATCATTAAAATGCCTTAGGTTTCCTGTTGTAACGGAGCTTAAAAAAGAACCATCCGTTCCTATATACCCTTTTCTATCTCCCTGTTTTACTTGTGCAATTCCATTATTAAAAGAAAAAGCTTCATCATAAACAGATGAAAATGCAACGGAACCATCCAATGTATAGTATTGGTACCCATATTTATTTTGAACGTATGTTAAACCTTCTGAAAAGGAACCAATATCTTTAAACTTTGGGTGAAGAATGTAATTGCCTGATACATCAATTAATCCATATTGATCATCCACCTCCACAATTGCTCTCCCTTGATCAAAATCCAATGCTTCTTCAAATTGATAATCAATTAACAGTTCTCCGTTTTTATTAATATATCCATATTTCTCATTTTTAATAACTACCGCCAATCCATTTTTAAATTGTCCAGCATATTCAAAAGTTGGTGCAATCATTACCACACCCTCTTCATTCATAAATCCATATTTACCATTTTTAATAAACTGAAAAAGTGATTGTCCTACAAGCTGCAAATCTTGTTCAATTAAGTGTGGAAAAGGAAAAAATGTGTAATCATTGGCAAATTTTTCAATCGTTTCCTTTCTGTAATCTGATATGGATAAACGATAAAGATTTTTCCATGCATCATCAACAAATGGATTGTTTGGAAAGCGTTTAATGAACTTATTGTATGCTAAAATTGAATTTTCTTTGGTTTCAATTGTATACACTTGATATTGTGCATCTCTTAACAATGGGTTTTCAGGGAACCTCCGAATAAAAGTCATATAACTTTCCGTATTGTTTGGAGTTACTGTTTCATCGAATTGCGCACGGAAAAGTAATAGTTGAGCTTCCTCCACCCAATCACTATCTGCATACTTCTCCAAAAAACTAGCCAATGAAACACTTGTGTTTATTCTTTTTGCATTTAGAAATGCTAAAGAATCACGTTGCTTTTCTGCATGTTTTATGTTCTTTGACCAAGGATAATTCGTGATGAATGATTGATATCCTTCAACGCTATTCTTTTCTACAGAACGATCATAGGCTAAGTCACTAATCAATTTCCTGTGTCCTTTGGCTTTTTCTAAAGTGAAGTTTAGCTTTTCACTCCACTTATCCTGCTTTTTTGACTTGGCCTCACTGAAAGCCTCAACAGAGAGTAAACCATAATGATATGCAGAATCTAAATCGAAAAAAGGGTTATCATTTCTAAAGTACATTACACTCAAACCGTATGCGGAAGGAGATTTTTCTTTCTTTATTGCTTTTTCGAATTGCTTTTTAGCTTCAAAATAATTGTATTCCTCAAGGGCTTTGAAACCTTTATTGACTTGACACCCTCCTAAAGTAAAGGTAAGAAAAGCAATAAATAAAAATATATAATTCTTTGTGTTACTCATTCTATCTAATTGTCAAGCAAAGATAAAAATATCACGATACTCCTTTGATGCATTCTCTTGAAAGAAATACATTTTTATGAATTCTTATCAAGATACATCATTATGTTCACTTATTTCAAACTAAAACACAGGATTTAAAAGTTCTTTTCTTTAAATATGATAATAAGAGTGGATAACTTACCCTATAAAAAAGAGCACATAAATAACTGAAGTTACCACAACAATAGAAATTATATTAAGTACAAAGCCGTAGCGCACCATTTCTTTGATATGAATTAAGTTGGAAGAGTAAATAATAGCATTTGGTGGCGTTGCAACGGGCAACATAAAAGCACAACTTGCACTCAATGCAATACCAGCAGAGATTCCCAACAGTGGTAAGTCCAGTTCAATTGCAAACTTACCTATGAGTGGAATAATTAAACTCACCAAAGCCAAATTGGACATTAATTCCGTTGCAAAAACAGCGACCGTAAACACGACCAATAATAGTATTATGACTGGGAAATTGGCCAAAGGTTTCATTACTTCGACCAAGAAAGAAACGATATTTGCTTCCGCTAAAATTGCAGCGAGTGCCATTCCACCACCAAAAAGGAATAGGATTCCCCATGGCAATCTATTGAGGTCTTCCCAAATTAATAACGGTCTTTTCTCTGTTGAAGGAACAATAAACAACAATATAGCACCAGATAAAGCGATCACTGTATCGTTGATAATTATAGGCATAAAATCATTCAGAAAAGTTCGACTCATCCATAAAGCAACAACTACTAAAAATAAATACAAAACTCTCTTTTGATTTGGATCTAATTTTCTTGGTTCGATTTCTTGCATTTCAAAACTTGCGTTTTTTATAAAAAAGTACTTTACTGTAAAGAATGTCAAAGTCAACATTATCAACATAAAGGGTGTTCCGATGAGAAACCATTCGAAAAAACTTATAGACAATCCAAATTCTTGTTCAAGAATTCCTGCCATTTGAATATTTGGAGGTGTACCAATTAGCGTTGCAGTTCCACCAATATTGGCTGAAAAAGCAATACTTAATAACAAGCCTACAGAAAACAATCTTTTTTCTCTGAAGCGTGGGATTGTTTGTATTACTGACATTGCAATTGGAAGCATCATTAGTGCAGTAGCGGTATTGCTGATCCACATACTCAAGATTGCCGTCGAAAACATAAAGCCTCCTAGAATTCGCTGTGGAGTACGGCCAAACATTCGAATAATAGACAATGCTATTTGTTCATGTAAATTCCATCTTTCAATTCCTATGGCCAAAACAAAACCTCCAAAAAACAAGAAGATCATTTGGTTTCCATAGGATTGTGCTAAAACATCATTGGGAATTAAATCAAAAGGAACGCCTATTGCAATTGGCAACAATGCCGTGACATATAAGGGGACAGGTTGGGTAATCCACCAATACACCATCCATAAGGCCAAGCCTAAAGCAGAGGTATCAAAGGCTGTTAAATCAAGGTATCTTGCTCCGAAAAAGAGCAAAATCCCAATTATAAAATGGAGGTATTTCAATCGTTCATTAATTTTTCACACTTATAGAGTCCCAAACAGCTTCAAAAGACAGCTCTAAAAACTCACAGTCTGCCGAAAGTTTTGGGTTTTTCTTTATAAAGTTAAGTGTATTTAGTTTCTGAGCAACAATTAGTTCATGAATAAACTCAAGTGGCATCGGTTTAACAGCTCCAGATTCTACAGCTTCTTTACCCAGTAAGAAATAAGGATTTCTGTTTTGTGCATTCATTACTTCATTGTCATAATAATAACTTGAAGTTAAATACCGAACATAAAAAGCAAACATATCAGGATTTCCCAGCCACCATGCAAGGGTGTTAAACCAAATGCATCTGCATTTCTCTTTAATTGAATATTCCTCTGAATCGAATTTTAAAATTTTTCTATTGCTTTTATACAATTCATCTAAAACATAAAAAAAGCAATCATTCATAAATTCATTCTTCGAAGAAAACAATTCATACAGCCCTCCTCTTTTAACTCCAGCTCTTTCTTCAACATCTCGCTCATTCAACTCAAAAGCAATCTGATTAGCAACGGTATATATCCCTCCCTTGATGAGTTCTCTCTTTCGTAATTTCATTTTTTATTAATTATAGTAGTAATTAGGTATTTGAACAAAAATAAGGAATATTTATTAACGAAAACCATCTAAAGCCTTATTAAATGTAGTATACAAAGGGATATTAGAAATTAGAAATATAATATTAAATATAATTAACTGATTATTATACTTATTAGAGATTATTTTATAAGAGATAAAATAAATAAAAGTTACACGTCTAAAAGTTGAATTTCTGTGTTTTTAATATAATTACCCTTAAAAAGAAGATGAAAGCATTGAAAAGCTTAGGGGAAACAGAATTAATTGCGTGTTGAAAGGAATTCTTCTAAATTTACCTTTTTAAATGCATTTTATATCATGAAATATTTATTACTTCTTTTTCTATTAATTATATTCAACTCTTGCTATAAAGGAAAAAGCGTTGACTTTATTATTCACAATGCTAAAGTTCACATCATGAATGATAAGTTAGAAATGACGGAGGCAATCGCGATAAAGGATGGGAAAATTGTTGAAGTTGGTCCAGAAAGGCAGATATTAAATAAATACACAGCTCCGGTAATTATCAATGCTCAAAATAAGGACGTTTTTCCAGGTTTTCATGATGCACATGGGCATATTATGAGTTTAGCACGACAAAAGCAAAATGCTGATCTGAGAAGTACGCGCTCTTACTATGAAATGATTTCAGTTTTAGAAAAGCACCATGCTAAAACCAAGCAGTCTATGATTATCGGTCGTGGTTGGGACCAAAGTTTATGGGGAGAAGAAAAGATGCCCAACAACAAACTACTGAACGAAGCATTTCCAGATACTCCAGTGGCTTTAACCCGAATTGATGGGCACGCCATGTTGATTAATCAAGCCATGATCGAGCACATTGGTATGAGCGACACCTCACAGGTAAAAGGTGGAGAAATATTGAGTGTTGATGGAGAATTAACGGGAATTTTATTGGATTACGCTTTAGAAGTGGTCAATAATAAAGTTCCTAAGCCCCTAAAGAAAGATTTAAAAGCTGCTATTATTGAGGTTCAAAATGAATTGTTGGCCGCAGGAATTACACATGTTCATGAAGCTGGATTAAGCGCTGAAGACCGAGACTTACTGATTGAAATGTCTGATAATAATGAACTCAGTATTTATATCTATGCGATGCTCTTCCCTACTCCTGAAAATATTGTTTTCGCTAAAGAAAATGGACACTATAAGAACAATCATCTGTCCATTCGTAGCTTTAAAGTCATTGCAGATGGAGCATTAGGTTCTCATGGTGCATGCATGTTAGCCCCATACACTGATGAT